>UMHE01049154.1_pt1 | contig 23900 bp, 10 predicted proteins | sample 1965451 | NCBI WGS metagenome assembly UMHE01 (sample SAMEA4836090, study PRJEB28245) | human gut metagenome | biome: gut microbiome; material: fecal sample | place: Denmark | collected 2008 | reverse complement strand
TAGAGGGTTACCTCTTCTGAGATTTTATCCGGACACTAGTGATATATGATATAAAAACTAAGATCTATGATACCATAGGAAAGTCATTTTCAAGTCTATCGTTGAACAAACAATATATATTTATTTATGATACTAAAACAAATTACTTTATTCACTCTTTTCGTGATGAGCTGCTGCAATTTGTCGGCAGCTGATGTAGTGTGGTTCGATGGATTTCATCCTATTACATTTAGTGTGCCCAAGAAAACAGAACCTGTAGTAAAAATAGCTCTTGACATGTGGAAAGACGACATGCGGCAAGTTACTGGTATGGTGCCAGTAGCTTCTCAGAAAGCCACTATCAAGGTTGTTGCTGGTAAAGGTCCTGCAGATGGTTTCCGCATATATGTAAAAGGAGGTCAGATTATTGTAGAGGGAAATAACGGACGAGGCATGGCTTATGGACTATTGGAACTCTCTCGCATGGCAGGAGTGTCGCCATGGATATGGTGGGGCGATGTAGTACCAGAACGTCGTTCACGCCTAACCTTAGACGCAACATTCAGCTATGGGCATACTCCTTCTGTCGCTTATCGTGGTATTTTTATCAATGATGAAGACTGGTCTCTGCGTAATTGGGCATGGAAACACTATGAAAAGACCGACCAGTTTGGTGCGATGGGTCCAAAGACCTACAAGGCTATCTTTCAACTTTTGTTGCGTTTGCGTGCTAATGCCATTTGGCCAGGTATGCATACAGGCACGCCAGGATTCTTCACTATTAAGGGCAACAAAGAGATGGCAGACTCGTGTGGAATCCTTATAGGCACATCTCACTGCGAGCCGTTGCTGCGTAATAATGTTGCAGAGTGGGATCATGAGAAGCGTGGAGCCTATAACTACATCACCAACCGCAAACAAGTGCAGCAGTATTGGATAGAGCGCCTGCAAGAGGTGAAAGGCTCTGAAGAGTTCTTTACCATTGGTATGCGCGGCATCCACGATGGTTCTATGGAGGGAGTGAAAACGAAAAAGGAAAAGCTGGAAGGCTTGCAAATGGTTATTGACGACCAGCGTGAACTTATTCGCAAATACTATAATAAAGATGTGGAAAATGTGCCACAGGTGTTTATTCCTTATAAAGAAGTCTTGGGGATTATGGAGAGTGGTCTGCGCGTTCCCGATGATGTGACACTGATGTGGTGTGATGATAACTATGGTTATATGACTCGTCTCTCAGATGCCGAGCAGCAGAAACGTCAAGGTGGAGGTGGTGTCTATTATCATCTAAGCTATTGGGGACGTCCGCATGACTATATGTGGCTCACCACCACACAGCCAGGTTTGATTTATTCAGAGATGAAAGCTGCCTACGACCATAATTGCCGCAAGCTTTGGATAGTTAATGTTCACGACCCAAAGGTGGCAGCCTACGATTTAGAGTTTTTCCTCGACATGGCGTGGGATATCAATTCTATCCAGCCTAATACAATTAATCAGCATCTGGAGCGCTGGCTATGCACACAGTTTGGCGAGAATGCAGGCAAACAGTTGGCACCTGCCATGCGTGAATTCTATCGCCTATGTGGTATTCGTAAACCAGAGTTTATGGGGTGGTCGCAAGTAGAACTTGATAAAAAATACTACCCACGTGGGCGTTCGCAAGTTGTTGATACCGAATTCTCGGAAAAAGAATTTGGCAATGAACTTAATCGTTATCTGCTCGACTATGCAGCTATATGCCAAACGGTGAATAAGGTGGAAAAAGCTATTCGTCCAGAATTAAAGGATGCTTTCTTTGCTCATATTAAATATCCAGTATTGGCTTCAAATGCAATGGCAACAAAGATGCTATATGCTCAGAAAGCTCGTTCGAAATATCTTGGACAAACCGATAAGACCATGGAAGGTCGTGAGGACTATATGAAAGCTGCAGCAGCTACTAGCATCCGTGCCTATCGTGAGATTCTGGATTTGACTAATAAGTATAATGCTTTGGGTGATGGCAAATGGAAAGGTATCATGAACATGATGCCTCGTGAACTACCTGTATTCAATCCACCTACAATTCCATATCTTCCTGAAGATTTTGACTTGAAATTGCCTTTGCATAAAGCCTGTACACAGAAAGAAAATAACTATGTGGCTCGTAACGCATGCGATTTTGTCCTTAGCAATGGAAGTGCAGAACCTCAGATTTTTCAAATGTTGGGACACTCTATGAATGCCATTGCTATACCAAAGGAAACAGAACTCGTTTATGAGTTTGAAACTAAACAAGAAGGTGATGCCATACTCTATACAGCAATGATTCCTACGCAACCTAACGACAAGGGAGATTTGCGCTATCAGGTTTTACTCGACAACCAAGAGCCAGCAACTATCTCACTAAAGGAAAAGTTTCGTTCTGACTTCTGGAAGGTTAGTGTGCTTCGTGGACAAGCTCTCAAGACCACACCTGTCAATGTGAAGAAGGGTAAGCACATTTTGAAGATTAAGGCTCTCGACGACCATGTAATTATGGACCAATGGATGCTTGATTTCAAGAAAGACCGCAAATTCTATGTAATACCTGTAGTTAATAAAGACTGAAAATAAAACGATAATAGACAATGAAACGAATTCTTTTTTATTTATTATTCCTTTCCGCTTCTTTAGACATGAGTTTTGCACAGCAAAGCGCATTTAAGGGAGTGTGCCCTGTTACCGACAATGCCGTGAAGAAGAGTTTGAATGGTGAGTGGCAACTAAAGGTGGTAAAGGGTATTACTGAAGACAAGGTGGTTCCGCAGGCTGACGACAGTTGGGGACATATTCCTGTACCTGGCTGTTGGGAATCGTATGGCTTTTGTGCGCCACGTTACAACTACCCTGACTCACTGACAGGCTATTATAGAACAACCTTTGTTGTTCCCAAAGAGTGGAAGGGTCAACAGGTATGGATACGTCTTGATGGTGTGCTCCGTGGTTACAACCTGTGGCTCAACAATCAAGAAGTAGGCACATGGGAGTCGGGATATAACACTTGTCTATTTAATCTGACACCATTTCTTACCAAGAAGGCTTTCAATGGCGAACCACAACAGTTAGCAATGCGTGTATACTCACAGTTCAAAGGCTATGAGTTCGATTGCTTCGACGACTGGGCAACAATGGGTATCTTTCGCGATGTTACATTGATGGCAGTACCAAAGATACATCTTTCGGATCTTACAGTAACAACAAAGATAAATGGTGAAGTTACTGTAAAGAGCGAGGTTGCTAATGCTTCTCGTAATACAAGAGTTGAATGCGTTGTTGAGAGTTTGGAGCACACCCAAGACAAACCATATAGTGTAAGCCTTATGGCAGGTGCAAAATCTTCATTCTTCACTCATCAATTTTCGCTTACTAACCCTCGCCTGTGGACTGCCGAGACTCCATATTTATATACATTGCGCATAGATATAAAAGAGAAAGGTAAAACACTGCAGACATTTATAAAGAAGATTGGTATCCGTGAAATAAGTACTGAAGGAAATCTGCTGACCCTTAATGGTAAGCCAATTAAACTTCGCGGAGTTAACGCCCACTCTACAGACCCAAAAACTGTTAAGGTTATTGATGAGGCTCTTATTTTAAAGGATATGCGTATGATGAAAGAGGCATCAATCAATGCCATACGTCTGTCTCACTATCCTCGTGAGCCACGCTTCTACGAACTGGCAGATTCGTTAGGTTTCTATTTAATCAATGAAGTGCCTTTCGGCTTTGGTGATAAACATTTGTCAAAGCGTAGCTATCAGGACATTCTCAAGACACGTGCCTTGTCTACGGTTATGCGTGATAAAAACCATCCTTCGGTTATCGTATGGAGCGTAGGCAACGAAAATCCATTGCCGCAGACCTGTATAGAAGTTGGTGATTATGTAGGACAACTCGATACTTCTCGTCCTTATTGTTTCCCACAGGTTGGTTCCTTTTTCCGTAAATTCTTCGAAGGAGAAAAGGCTAAGGGATTCCCATCTGAGGCACCAATCTATGCCCCTCATTATCCTACAACAGGACAGATAGGAGGTTTCTATCAGCATTTGGACCGTCCTGTTATCTTTACAGAATACTGCCACACATTGGGTATCTCGTTTGAGGATCACGACAGACAGTGGGAAATCATAGAGCGTACACCTGGCATTGCTGGAGGTTGCGTATGGGAATGGGCAGACCAGGGTATGCCGTTTACTTGCAAAGATGGTGGAGGAAAATGGCGTACAGATGGCAGCGAATGTGACCAACGTGTGTTTACTTCCAAAGATGGTGGTTTTGAGATGAAAGGTAACTTTGGTACTGATGGTTTGGTTTACGCAGACCGCACGCCATTGACAAATTACTATGAATTGCAGCACAACTACGCACGTGCTTTTGTAAGAATGGATAAAAAGCAACCATCTGTTGACACTACACTTGCGCAAAATGGTGTCTGCCAGTTAGAGGTCGTAAACCGTTACGATTTTCTTAATCTCAAGGACAACGTCACATTCAAATGGTTTTTGACAAACAACCGAGACACTATAGCAAGTGGCGCTTTCAGTCCTGATTGCGCACCTCGCTCTTCTGTTCACTATTCGTTAGTCCTTCCTTCAACTATCAGGCTTCAAGCCTCCTCGCTTAGCCTTCTTCATTTTGACATCTGTGATGCTCATGGCACAAACTTTCTGCATCAGTCGTTTGTGTTGAACAAACCCCAGAATGAATGGAAAGGCAATGGCAATCCTATGCAAGTAGTACAGGAGGCTTCTATCCGTACAGGTCGTAAAGCCACAATGGCAGAACGTATCAAACAGAAAGGAAGATTACCTCAAAAATATCTCCTCCCAATAGACAACGAACAGGTAAAGGCTGATATTCAAACCTCTCAAGAGGGTACGGCAACAAAGGTAAACTTTATACTTACACCTGATACTGTCGATGTATTTCGTGCAGAGTTAGGAGTTGCTTATCTGCTTGACTCAAAGATTGATCGTGTACAGTGGATTGGTTATGGTCCTTTTGCAAGCTATCCTGGTCGCCACCAAGCTAATAGATATGGCTTCTGGGCTAAACACAAAGATGATCTTTATTTTGAAGGCAACCATGGAGGCATAGATGCAGCCTTATTCTCTGATAAAGAAGGTAATGGCTTGCTTGTTGTAGGCGATTCTTTGAATATTAATTTTGAGCAGACCGACCGTGGTATAGTAATGACGGTAAATGCTGCAGTCAGCGGTCAAGGTCCGAAGTTTGCACGTACAGCTTTCAAAGGTTGGAAACCTACCGATGGTCCTGTAGGTGGTTCATTCCGCATCTATCGTATCGACGCCTCATGTGTTCCTTCGGTATTTACTCCCGTTGAAGGAAATGCGCCCTTCAAGCCTTTCCTAACGCAATACGATACTTACCTATTAAAATATAATGATATTAAACAAGAATAACAAAAGCTATTAATGAATAGGGGCAAGGAAATAATAATCCTTGCCCTTTTCTTCGTTTTGTATGCTTTGTATACTTGTAATGCTTAAAAGCTTTATTTCATGCTAACCTTAAAGATTTTGCTTGCAAGCTTTGACTCTGTAAACATTGGCAAACCTATTGTCATGAGGTAGTTGCCAGAGTATTCCTTTATTTCGCCCTGCGTGCCATCCATGCGGTTGATTTCTTCCACCTTGTAGGTTGCCGAAGCATTCAGACCTTGCATAACAACGTTGTATAGCTTTTCTGCAAATCGTGGATAGATATCGAAAGCAAATACCACAGCCTCTTTCTGGTCTTTTGTTACATACATTGTTGCTGCATGATTGCCCTCATAAGGTGACACCAAACGATATTGGTCACCATCAAGGATAGCAGGTTTCAGGCTGTTGTATTCCTTAATAGATCGCTGGCAATATTTCAGTTCGTCGGCAGAAATATCATGTAGGTTTATGTCGAAACCGAGTTTACCCATCATGGCAACATTAACCTTGTACTTTATGCCTGCATCCTTGTTCCATGTTGTAACGTGTGCACATTGCACCTTTGTAGGGAATATCTGCGAATAGCCCCATTGTATGAATAGTCGCTCTGTAGGGTCTGTGTTGTCGCTTGGCCACATCTCCTGGAAGTATTTCAGTCCCTCGTAGTCGGTACGTCCGCCACCACCTGAGCAAAGCATCATTGGTAGTTCTGGATATTTAGCCTTTATGCGGTCCAACACCTTGTATAGTCCGCGCACATAGTCGATATACAATCTGCTCTGCTCATTCTTCTCGTAGGCAGAATATATGTTTGTGATAGGGCTGTTGCAATCCCACTTAAAGTAGGCAATGCCAGGATATTTGGTTAGCAGTCCGTCCACAATGCCATATACATAATCCTGCACCTTAGGATTGCTAAGGTCGAGCACCATCTGGTTACGGAAGTAATACTCTTTGCGGTTAGGGTATCTAATCACCCAATCTTTATGTTTCTCATAGAGTTCCGACTTTGGATTCACCATCTCTGGTTCTATCCACAATCCAAACTTCACACCCTGTTTCTTAGCTTCCTCAGTAAGCTTGCCAATGCCATTAGGCAGTTTGTTGGCAGTCTCTTGCCAATCGCCCAAACCTTGAGTGTCGCTATGGCGCGGATATTTGTTACCAAACCATCCATCGTCGAGCAAGAACATATCAACGCCTAAGTTCTTAGCGTCAGCAATAAGGTTTACGAGCTTATCTTCATTAAAGTCGAAATAAGTAGCCTCCCAGTTGTTGAGCAATGTGTTGCGTTCGCCCTTACCATTCTTTATCTGATAGTTGCGTGCCCAGTCGTGCAAGTTTCTGCTTGCATATCCAGTACCCTTATTGCTAAGAGTGAAGATAAACTCAGGAGTTTTGAAGCTCTCACCTCTCTTTATAGCATATTGCGAAGCATAAGGGTTGATGCCACTTATTATGCGCAGATAGCCTTTATTGTCAACCTCGAAAGTAAAACGGAAGTTGCCCGTCCAAGCCAATGTTCCCACCAACACTTTGCCTGCATTCTCTGTAGCTTCGTTGTTGAACGATAGTTGGAAGAAAGGCGATGTAAACATGTTGGCACGTGTACCCAACTTAGTGTCTATCACCTTTTTGCCGAAAAGAAGCTCTTGAGTAGACTTGCGCACTTCGCTTGCCCAGTCGCCATCATACTGTGTGAGGAAATATTTAGGCTGATAGAAGTTAAGCATGCACGAAGCATATTTCTCCAATACTATGTTTCCCTTCTCGCCATTTTTAATCTCTGACCATGCCTTATACACATTCTCTTTGCCAAATGCAGCATAGTGAAGCGCAACCTCAGATGCATACACAGGATCAGAAAGATAGATAACTGTTTCCTTGTATCCGTCGTGAGTTTTTGTCTCATGGCGTTTGTATTCCAACAAAGTAGATGTGTTGCCATCAGCATGGTTAATATGAAGCGCAGGCTCAAAATAGTCTTCCATACCATGAGTCATATATGCCTCTTTGCCCAAAGGAAGGTTGGCATAATCGCTCTCGTTGAGAAGTTTCTCGCCGAAGTAGCTTTGGTATAGTCGACCATCGTCACCCACAGTAAATACCAAACTTGTGTTGTCGGTAGCTACAACAATCTGTTGGTTAGCAAAAGCCATCCCTGCCGATGCCAGCATGAATAATGTTAGGAATTGTTTCTTAAAAATCTTCATAGCTTTTATTTTTAGTTGTTATTAGTTTATTTCATTTATCTGTTGTTTGCCTATTGCTGCTTTTGGCGATTTTGTCTTTCGAAGTCTTTAGGGCTGATGCCAAACTGTGCGAAGAATATCTTGCTGAAATATGATGGCGAAGATATACCCACCATAAAGCAGATGTCGCCAATAAGATATTTGCCCTCTTGGATTAGCTCTGCCGCCTTTTTCAGTTTTACTGTTCGTATAAGCTCACTTGGCGACATGTTGAACACCACCTTGATTTTTCTTAGTAAGCTTGAATGACTCATACACAATAGACTTGCCATAGTTTCCACGTTAAAGTCTTCTTCGCCTACATGCTCTTCGATAATCTTTGTCACATTGTGCATAAACTCCTCGTCAGCCTTAGGCATGTGCATGTTGTCTACAGTGAAGAAAGGCTTCTTTTGGAATGATTCTCGTTCGCGACGTCGATTATCCAACAGCGACTGTATGAGCTGGCGAAAATACTTTATCGAGAAAGGCTTCTCGATATATGCCTCCGCTCCAAGCTTCAAACCGTTAATCTTGCTTTCAAGGTCATTCTTGGCAGTAATGAAAACAAATGGTATATGCGAGAGATTCAAGTCTGTCTTCACAGTTCTGCAAAGGTCAAAACCATTCATCTCTGGCATCATCACGTCAGAAACTATGATGTCTATCCTGCTTGCTTCCAACTTTGCTATTGCCTCCTTGCCGTTGCAAGCTGTCTCTACAGTAAACGATTGACTTATTTGGTCGGCGAGGAACTTGCGCATACTATCGTTGTCTTCTACTATAAGTACCGCGTAGCCACTTGCTTCCTCCTTTATTTGGTTGGAGTCTTCTTCAAGCACATAGTCGGGCGATTCCAAAGTTTGCATGTTGTTGTGTTCGATACCCTCTTTATTGATAGGTATTTTCACCACAAACGTGTTCTCGTTCTTATCATCTTCTTCGAGCATCAATATGCCACCAAGCAGTTGTGCCAATGATAGCGACAAAGGCAAACCAATGCCAACGCCATTCTCTCCATTATTCGATTTGTCAATCTGATAGAAAGGTTCAAAGATACGCTTTTTCTCTTCTTTGCTTATCTTGTCGCTATCGCTGGTCACGCTCACCATAAAGCAAGCGTTGTCTGTGCTTAGCTTAATGCTTATCTTGTGGCGTGCATATTTTAATGCATTATTTAGCAAGTTGCTCAGAATCTTTGTCACAGCCTCTTTGTCTGTTGAGGCTATTATCTGTTCTTTCTCGCAGATGTCCTTTTCTAATGTTTTGCCTCGCAAAATGATCGTAGGTTCAAAACGGTCGATGGTTTCGTTTACCAAAGCCACGATGTCTACATTCTCATATTTTAGAGTCAATCTGTTAGAACCCAACTTCTGGAAGTCAAGTAGCTGACCAGTAAGATTAAGCAGTCGCTTGGTGTTTTGACGCATAATCTTCAGATAGTTAGCTATAGTCTTGTTTTTTGTACCAATCTCTTCGATAGCCTCTAATGGTGCATCTATCAATGTGAGAGGAGTGCGAATCTCGTGAGCCACTTCGGTGAAGAAGTTAACCTTGTTTTGATATAGCTCCTTCTCTTTGTTAATAGTAAAGAGTCGTTGTCTTTCCTTTAGTTGTTTCTCTTTATGTCCACGATACCAGCGGAACCAATAAGCTATGGCTATTAATAATAATAAGGTATAAGCCATATACGCCCATGTCGACTGCCACCAAGGAGGAGTTATCACAATTCTCAATTCCTTTTTAGCTGTCTGCCCATGGTTTTCCACTTTCACACATAGCTTATAGCTACCAGGCGGAAGATTTGCAAACGAAAGCTTGTTGTCGCTCATTCGCATCCACTCTTTGTTCACAGGTTCCAGTTTGTAGCTATATGTACCATTGCCGCCAACGCTAAAGTCGGGCGATACTACATTCACAGAAAACGAAGCCTTGTCGTAAGGTAGTTCCAACTTTTCTGTAAACATTATGTTGCGTTCCAAAAGCGAACCCTCTGAGCTTGTTGTCATCTCCTTGTCATACACCATTAGCTGCGTGATGTATATAGAAAGAGGAGTAGCATAAGCCGATTCTAATTCAGGGTCGAAAACCACAATGCCACCTATGCCACCAAAATAAAACAAGCCATCGTTGCCCTTTATGGCAGAGTTGTAGTTAAACTGATTGCTTGGCAAACCGTCTTTAGCAGTAAAGAGCTTCACTGCTTTACGCTCTGGATTGAATTTCACCAAACCTTTGTTCGTACCAAACCATAGATTTCCATGTCTGTCTTCCAATATGTTGTACACCACATCGTCTGGCAGTCCTTCTGCTATACCAAAAGTAGTGAATCTATCTTCTGCTTTCTCATAGCGGCTTATTCCTCCACGGTCTGTCGATACCCATATGTTGCCACGGCTATCTTCCATAAATGCGCTAATGCTATTAGATCGTAGTCCGCTTTGAGAATTGTCGCCATAGATATAGCTTTTGAATTTACCTGTAGATGGAGTATATTTCCATATACCATTGCCCATGGTAGCAATCCATATCGTACCATCGTGAGCTTCGAAGATATTGAAAATCCAGTTAAATCCAGTTTCGTTTACTCTCACAAACTCTTTCTTTCCTGCATCTCTACGATAGAAAGCGTAGCCTAAGCCTACCCATTCGTTGCCACGACTATCTCTCAGATATGAGTAAACGCTATTGTCTGATTCTGCTATATTGAGCATAGAATGCTCTTTTCCTTCATCATCGATTTCTATTAGTCCTCCACGCGAGAAACCTGCATACACGTTGCCTCTATACGAATTGAGCATAAGCACCGAATTAGAAGGAAATTTGTTGTTTGGTACTTTTGTTATACCTCCAGTCTGTGGATCCAATTTAAACAATCCATCGTCTTCAGTACCTATCCATATACTGTTATCGCGAGCTTGCGTTAGTCCGTAAACCACTCTTCCTGCCAGCCCTGACCATTGACCATAGGCTTGAAATCCAAATTTCTTTCGAGTCATATAGTCAGCACCGCCATACGATGTTCCGAGCCATGCATCTCCATTTCTGCTTTTGTATATGCAATATATTATGTCGTCAGAAAGACTAAAATTATTTAGAGGTTCCGGATGTAGCAACCTCTCATTGCCAGTTTGCCTATTGATGATGTATAGTCCATGTTGTGTACCTATCCATATCTCGTCGTCAAAACACTCTAAGCTACGTAGATATATCTTTCCTTCTGCAGAGAAGTTTATCTTCTTAAATTCATTGTTGGTAGTAGAGTAGCGATATAGGTAGCCATTGCTTGATGCAAAAATCAAAGTGCCATCTACATCTTCTGAAGCCTGAGCAAAATATTTGCCATCAAGAGTTTCACCATCTTTTGCTATTACCTTATCGAATCTGTCGGTATGCTTGTTGTATTTATATATGCCTTTTCCTGTTGTCACCACCCACGCATCGCCATTTCTGTCCACACAGAGGTTTGATGGAAACTTCTCCTTAAAACTTCCATTATTTGGCAATACCGAGTAATAGGAAACATCATTATTATGATATCTAAACACTCCCACATCAGGAAGCAAAGCCCATACGTTACCTTTGCCGTCGCCAGCAATAGTCTGTATCCAGTTGTTGGCATATTCGCCAGTCTTTTTATCTTTGACATCCATGAAGCTGAAACGGTCGGTCACAGGATTGTATCTATAGATACCGCGGTCTGTGCCAACCCAAAGATTCTTATACTTGTCTTCGTACAGGGCATTGATATTATCGTTGCCTTGCATCTTTTCATAGTCGTAGCATCTTAATCTTCGTGTGCCAATACCATCAAAACGGTGCAAGCCATTCTTTGTACCAAGCCAAATAAAGCCATAGCTGTCTTCTGTGATACATTTCACGTTGCTCGACGACAGTCCTACATTATAGTTCACATGGCGAAACGAATAATGTCTAACGTCGTATGCTGACATCGAAGAAATATTCATGAAGACGGCAATAGTTGCCAAGAGAAATAGTTTCAGTTTCATGTGCTGATATTATTTTTAATACCCGCCATCAGCTCTTGGCTGTGGGTGGGAATGATGGATATCCTTTATTAAACCCAAATCGGTCATTAGACCGTTTGATGTATATTTTTAGAACTGCTTGCAGTCTTTTGTTTTTTATAAGGTGTTTTTTGCTTGTTTTTAATTCGCAATAGCTCGCTATTACTCATTAAAAGCCAAACAAAATTCACTCTTCTAAAAATCCAAAATACAAGCAAGCCCTAACGACCGATTAGGGTTAAAACATGTTGTTAATTTATCATGATTTTCTTAGTTAGTGTATCTCCTGATTTCGTAGTTACCTTTACTAAATACACACCTGCATTGCTACTTATGGGCAATGACATAGAGGAGATATCTGAGCTATAGTCTTTCTGATACAAGAGGTTTCCTTGCATATTGAATAGAGATAGCGAGGCTACAGCCTCGGAAGCCTTAACATAAAGGCTCCCAGGACTGTAGCTTATACACAACTCATTACTCTTATCTTTCTCTACTGCAGCGATGGCTGTAGGTGTTTTCTTCTCTATGCGATATAGGCAAACATCGGTCTTTGCTACTGACACATTGAAGCTATTGCCAGAGAACGTTACGTCCTTACCGCTCCAGAGTTCCTTAATACTCTTCACGTTTGAGGCATCAATACCAATACGCTCAAAGTTTGCCGCCTTGGTATAGCTCTTGCTCTTGTCGTAGTTGAAAACCACATAGTATAGCGCATCGTCGGTGTCGAGAGTAAACTCGCGGTCTACACCATAGCTATATTGATAGCGGTTGAAACTAACATCGAGCATGCCTTCTACTGGGCGGAACGATCTGCCTATTCTTGCCACATCGTTTATAGCTTTGTTTGTAGCAATGCTAAGAGCCAGGTCGCGTTCCTTCTGATTGCCCAAGCAAGTACCCTTCAAACTATAGTTGTCGCCAAGCAATACTGTGCCGGTCATAGCTCCCATAGTGTAGCGTATACGAGCCTGTCCGTCGTTTTCTGCTCTTGATAAAACCAGATGGTCAGGGTCGTTGTAGCAATACACACGGTCGAGCCACCATCCTAAGTCTAAGCTGTTTAGTCCGTACATGCTATTGTCGAGCTCACCCCAACAGTCGCACGATATGCGTCGTGCATGTCCCTTTGCTGGGAATATCGGTGCTATCGAAAGGTCTACAAACATTCCTGCATCCTTTGCAAACTCCAAGATATAATTCATTCCGTAGGTATAAGCCTGCATACCTGTTGTTATCTTAGGATCATAATAGCTGTCAGCTTCAAGAGTACCATTGTTTATGAAGTCGAGCTTTATGTATTCAAATCCAAGGTCTTTGAATTTTGCAAAGCGTTGGCGATTGTATTCCTTTGTCTCAGGATGAGTAGGGTCGAGAGCATAAGATGCTATCTTGCGTTTCTTGCCATTACCAGTCAACACCAGGTCGTACCATTTATATTTACTGCCATTGTAAGGAGAGTTCGCCTTTAGGTCGTTTTCTGAACCAAGCCAGCAAGAGAATGGAGTGTGGTAGATACCAGGTTTCTGTCCGTTGGCTTTACAATGTTGTGCAAAGAGGCGTAGTTGGAAATCGCTGAGGTTGTCCCAAAAAGAGTCGAGTACTATATAGCATACTCCATTCTCGTTGACAAATCCCTTTGGCATCATCTGCTCTTTGAAGAAGTCGGCAACATCTACTGCTCCTGCATAGTTCACTTTGTCTGCCATGCCTCCCCAACTCTGCCAAGCAAAGATGGTTCCTCCGTTCCATTCGAGTTTAGGACATAGTGTTGCAGTAGCCTCACCTAAATCTTCAAAGCCGTTGCGCCAATCGTTGTATAGACCCAGGAAGAAACGTGGCGATCGAACCTTGTTGCCAGCCACAGCACCATGACTATTCATAACAACATAGTCGTTTTTGAATTGCACATCGTTGGTTCTTGCATTCACCACTCCGGCAGCAACAGTCAGTTCGCTAATAGCATTTTTGCCATCCGACTTTATGGTGATACCACTCTTCCAAGTGTCGTGCTCTATAGATCCTACCACCAGTCCCATACGGCTCATGGCATCGTATGCTCCCGACACTTCGCACGAAGTCTGATTGGTTGAAGATACCTTCGCAAAAGGTATTGCTGAATATCCCACCCAGTTGTCGTTGTCGTGTGGCATATCGTACACATAGTTCTTGCCATCTGTAGGCAGAAAGGCTGTCGCAGTTTTGCTGACAACAGGAGCTATATAGTTGGCTTTTGTTTCGCCAACTTTAGCCACCAATGCAGCTTCCACAAGCAAGTAGTTCTTGCCAGGATATATGTATATCGACTGCTCTATGTTGTCTTTGCCTTCTAAGCCAGAGTATGTGTAGGTATACTTTGTGCCATTACCAAACGCATCGGCTACAGCAGTATTCGACAAGCTTACCGTAGGATAGCTTGTAGATAGCAAAGTCTCTGCCTTGTTGTCGTGAATGGTCTTGGCCTTGTGTATCTCTATATAGGCACCCTTCACCACCTCTTTGCCATTTTGGCTATAGGTCAATGTCTTTGCCTGTTCATTGAACGTTATTTTCCACTGACCGTCATTGATATTATGCTGCGCCCATGATATTGCAGGGAATATCATTGATGCAGCCATTATTAGAAAACAGGTTTTCTTCATATTTTATTTAATGATTACTTTCTTTACCTTGCCGTTGGCATCTCTGATGATGTTCAGACCCTTAGCTGTAGCCTTAGTGCTCTGACCTGCAATATTGTAGATTGCGGCTGTGGTATTGATGTTGTCCTTGATGTTGTTGATACCAGTAACGGTGCCACCCTTAGCAAAAGCACTTGCCAACTTGCCACCATCGATAGTCTGTACTCCCCATTCTGCTATGTCGGCAGCCTTGATGTTGAGCTTGCAGCTTGTTGTGGTGATGGCTGCATCCACATTGCCATGACGAAGCTTGCCTGTAGCAGGGTCGGCAGCAACATTTGAGAATACTGTGCCGTCATTAAGCTTCACATATACATTATATCTAAGTGCTGCGGCTGGAGTCTCCTTGTCTGTAGCTGCATCCCAAGATAATGTCACGTTGCCATCCTCGTCAGAAGCTTTGAGAGCGGTAGGAGCTGTAGGAACAGTATTTGCTGTAACGCCCGAACCATTCCATACAGAGAAATGCTTAGTCATGAAGTTTCTGTCGTTGTATCCCATTGCCACCAAGTCAATGATACCATCGTTGTTGTAGTCGAAAGCCATAACCGAACCACCACTACGAGCAATCTTGTTTTGAGGAATCTCGTTGCTATCAAACTGCAAACCACCCTTGTTGGTAGCTACAATCATATTGTTGGTGCCACCCTCGCCAGTATAGATGATGTCGATAAGACCGTCGCCATTTACGTCAGCCCAATCAGCGCCACCCTTACACATACCAGGAAGGTTAGTTGCTGTCTTGCCTTGGAATGTACCGTCGCCATTGTTCTTGAATACATAAGCTATCTTGTTCCATCCCTCAGGACATGATTCGCCAGTAACAAACAAATCTAACTGTCCGTCATTATCCAAATCTGCAAACATCACAGCACCCTTTTCTGCGCCAACAAAGTTTTCTGATAATACAGGCGAGAATGTGCCGTCGCCATTATTCTTGTTAATTACTATAGCGTCGTTGCCAGCCTCGTCCGACCATCCGCTAACAGCTACATCGATATGGCCATCGTTGTTGAAGTCGCCAATAGCCATGGTGCCACCACGCTGTTTTACCAAACCTGAGTTCTCTACCTTTGTAAACGTTCCGTCGCCATTATTATTGTACAAAACAGGGTTGCCATCTTTATCTTTTGACAGGATATCTTGCAATCCATTGTTGTTGAAGTCGGCAGTTAATGTCAATCCTGTGTAGTAGAGGTCGGCTGTCTTGTTGTCATCGTTGTCGCTGATGCTGAAATTATCTTCTAAGCTGAAGTTCTCTACCTGGGTGAATGTGCCATCGCCATTACCTTTAAACAGCATAGGTGTGCTATAGCAAGAGAGCAATATGTCTACTTTGCCATCGTTGTTGTAGTCGAAAACGTTGAGTGTGCTTTCGTAGATGTCGATACCCTCAACGAGTGTGCTACCACTTGCCAACTTTGTACCGTCGTTGATCACAATCTGAACCTTTGGTGTCCAACCGCCATCAAGGTCGCGACCTTTTATTATAAGGTCTATATTGCCATCGTTGTTTACATCAGCAAATACCGCACTGCCGCGGAAGAAGCCTTCGCTTATACCTTCTGGCAGGTTAGCCTTTGTGTAAGTAGGTATGCTCTGTGCATTAGCTATCATAGCTGTAGATGCGAGAATGCTTGAAATAAGTAAAGATTTTGCTTTCATAGGTATATTGTTTTTTATGAGTTAATAAATGTTTTGATTTTAGTTTTCTTTTATTGAAGTGGAGCATGGGTGGCTGCGCCATAATTGCAGCCAGCCCATTTATCCACATTTCCCTAAATAATTATCTTTTTCCTTAAAAAATTGACTCGAGACCTAACTTGTCCTTGAAACTAACTTAAAAATACGCGTTGTATTAATAATACCTAATTAACTGTTCACTAACTATTTGTAACCTTCGTTTTGATCATCTTGCGAGATGTCCTCATTTTGATTTATCTCGGTTTGTGGAATAGGCCATATAGCGTTGAAAGCCTGTATGGTTCCACTTCGTTTTGTCCACTTGTTGTGAGCCTTAGCAGCTTCTACAAGTTTGCCAGTACGAGCAAGATCGAAACGGCGCCAGCGCTCGCCAAATAGTTCGCGAACTCTTTCTGTCATGATGTCTGTGCGGAACTGCTCTTTGCTCATACCTTCGCTCCAAGCCTTGTCGGCAGGAAGATTGAAGTTCCAAGCACGCGAACGTACCTTGTTAACCTCCTTGACAGCTGCAGGAGTCTGTCCTATCTCGTTCAAACATTCTGCATAGAGCAATATGGCGTTGGCATAGCGTAGATAAGGAATGTTCTTACCAGAGTTCCACATGTTGTTGATGCCGAAGTTAGAGAACTGGTCTGTACGATAGTCTTCATACTTCTTGATATGTGGTTTCAGCTCGTCGTGGTCTGAACCAATATTCTCCCACAAACAGCCGCTGAGACTTGCTTCTACACCCATGTAGGTATAGTCGTAGCGTATAGACTCTTCTTTGCGCTTGTCGCCATTTTCCCAAATACCACCGTCGGCAACATCGCTGTAAGCCCATTCTGTAGGTACTGCATGGTCGTAGCCTGCAAAGTAGCAACCGTCACCACCAAATGAGTTTTGTGCTGCACGCGAACCTAACTGGAACTGCAACTGGTTAGGATTGGTCTGTGGGTCAAACTGCCATTCAAAGATAGCCTCTTTGGTATTTGGCTTAGTATAGTCGAAGAGGTCGGCATAGTTGACGAGTTTGAAAGGACCATTTACAACTATGAGCAACGCATCTTTAGCCTTGTTGAAGTCGCGAAGACCAGTAGCCTCTGGTGCCGACATATAAGCATATCCGAGCATCATGTTGGCAGCATAGCGTGTGGCACGCTGTACCTCGTTGGTCTCAGGGCAATACTTAGCCGCATTCTCTAAATCGTTGATAATGAATTGCCATACATCTTTCTCAGGCTTTCTGCCATAACCAAGTTCGTCGGCTCTTGCTATGTCAAGGATAGGTATACGGCCATAGAGAAGTGTAAGTTCCATATTCAAACATCCACGAATAAAGCTTGCTTCGCCAAACATGCGTGCCATATCTTTATTGTGCTCTACATCTGCTTTCTTTAGAGCATTGATAATCTTGGCAGCTTCGCCTACAGAAGGCCAACGATTTGTCCAAGGTTCTGTGATATATGAAAGCTCGGCTGTGAGCAAAGCGTTGTACATGTCAAGTGCGCCACGTCGGTTGTTATCTTCCATCAAAGCTTGGTAAGCACCCGATTGTATTTCGTCTGTTCCTACCATGCACTCCCAGAGATGGCGGTCTTTGAATGTGCCTTCCCAGTTGGAATATAGCTTCTTTAGGGTAGACTCCACTTTGGTAGTATCAGAATAGATGTCTTTTTCTGTTAGCGCAGTCTTAGGACCTTCGTCCAAGAAGTCGCCGCACGACGATAATGCCAAGACAGAAACTGCTACAATTCCTATACTTGAAAATATATTTTTTAGTTTCATTGTTTTGTCGTTTTAATGTGGTTATACATTTAGAAGCTGAAGTTCAAACCTACGGTGAATGATCTTGTTGGAGGATAGTTGTAGTCGCCCAACTCAGGATCAAAGCCCTTGTAGCCTGTGATGGTGAACAGATTGCTTGCGGTGAAATAAACACGTGCCGACTTCATGCTGATACGATTTAGCAATGTGCTTGGCAAGTTGTAAGCCAAAGTCAGGGTCGCTAATCTCAGATATGAAGAGTTCTGAATATATCTGTCTGTTTCGCCAGCCTGGAATTTAGAGTATCCTTCTGTGCCTGCCATCACGCGTGGGAAGTAAGCAGAAGTGTTGTCTGGAGTCCAACGGTCGAGCAAGTCTGGTGAAGCATAGCTTTCGCCTGTAGAGCTTATCAAACCTTCGTAGTAAGAGCTGATGCGATGACCACCTACAGAGTAGTTGAATACAGCATTCAAGGTTAATCCCTTCCATGACAAATCGGTAGAGAAACCTCCGTAAGCCTTAGGGTCTGTATTGCCATAGATATATCTGTCGTAAGCATCTACCACACCGTCTGGTTTGCCATCAGGTCCGCTAATGTCGAGAGCAAACAAGTCGCCAAGTCCTACGGTACGTCCGTTGAAGTCGATATTCTCCCAAAGCGCACGGTTGTTCTCGTTAGCTATACCGCCACATTTATATGTATAGATATTGCTCAACGACTCACCGATAAAGATGTTGCCCTGTCGGTCGGTACCATTCAGAATACGCTCTACACCACTATATAGTTTAGTAACCTTGTTGCGGTCGAGAGATAAGTTGGCGCTGATATTCCATTTGAAGTCCTTTGTGCTGATAGGCATGGCATTGATGGTGAGCTCGAATCCCTTGTTCTCCAATTCGCCGATGTTCTCTGTGGTATATGTATAACCAGATGTCGTTGCCAACGAGTGGGTCATCAACAAGTTAGAGTTCTTGATGAAGTAGTAGTCGAGAGCAAGGTTCACTCTGTTGTTGAAGAATCCGAGGTCCAAACCAATGTTAGTCTGCTTCTGCTTCTCCCATGTAAGGTTTGGCGTGCCGCGACGTCCGTCAGTACCATAATATGCGTTACCATTCGACTGCGAAGGAGCATAGAGAGTAGCATATAGATAGTTGCTGATGTCTTGGTTTCCTACCACACCATATCCTGCACGTAGTTTCAGACGAGAGAGTGGGGTAGACTGTGGGAAGAACTCTTCGTTTGTTACATCCCAAGCAACAGAGAATGACGGCATAAAGCCCCAACGGTTGCCAGCAGCAAATTTCGATGAGCCATCGTATCTACCTGTGAAGGTTAAGAAGTAGCGATAGTCGTAGTTGTAGTTAGCACGACCAACATACGACATCAATGAGCTTGTCTGATAGTCAGATTCTATGCCGCGAGTATTGGTGTCGGCAGAAGCCTGAAGCACATTGTAGCCAAGTTCGTTGCCTGCAAATCGGCGTCCGCTTCCTTTCAACACTCTGTAGGTGTTCTTAGATGATGAAGTTCCGATAAAGGCATTGATGTTATGCTTCTCTTGGATTTGTGTCTCGTAGCTAATAGTGTTGTCCCATTGCCATTGAGTTTCGGCAAAGCGCTGCTGAGTAGCATAGTTGTCGCCACCATAATAGCGGAATGCCTCCTGAATGTTGTTAGGTATAAACTGGTTCCAGCTCTGTTCCGCACGGTTTACAGCCAATGTTGAGCGCAAGTTGAGACCCTTGATAGGGTTAATATTGATGTAGTTAGATGATGTGAAGTGATAGCGTTCGCGGTCGGTTTGTATATCCATCGAGTTGAAAGGATTGAAGTTGTTGTTGTTGTCGCCGCTATCGTGTACACGCCAATATGTGAACAAATAGTAACTATTGTAGCGTGTGGCATCGCTCTTATAAGGAGTATAGTCGATAAGAGGGTTCGACTTTTGCAACGCATGGTTGTAAACAGCACCACTTGGCATTTCGTCTCTTACGTATGTATATGATGTGTTAGTACCAATCTTGAGCCATGGCTTGATGTTGCTTTCTGCATTCACACGACCATAATATTTATCTTGCTCAGTACCCTTTACCACTCCGTCGAGACCGCTATAGCCTAAACTTACGTATAGGTTAGAAACGTCTGAAGCCTTTGAGAAACTTACGCTATGGTTGTGCTCTACGCCTGTCTTTGTCACCTGCTTAAGCCAATCGTAGGTCTTACCACTCTTGTAGCCATCAAACTCTTCGTTAGAGAATATGGTGTTAGAGCCCATGATGGTGTTGTCCCAATATGCCTTTAGCTCTGCAGCACTTGCCTCAGGATGATTATAAGCATAACCATTCATATAAGCTTCGGCACGAAGGTCGAAAGTCTGCTGTGCTGACATTGTCTCAGGACGATGACCGAACGATGAGAATGATACCCAACCATCGTAGGTAACCTGTCCTTCACCCTTCTTACCTTTCTTGGTAGTGACTACAATCACACCATTAGCACCACGCGAACCATAGAGAGCAGTTGCTGACGCATCCTTCAACACTTCGATTGATTCTACATCGTTGACGTTGATAGAATTATAGAAACCAAACTGGTTGTCCATAACCAAACCATCGACAACATATATTGGTGAAGAACCAGAGTTGATGGTGTTAGTACCACGAACCTTTATCGATGAGTCGTCGCTTGGTGTTGTACCCTTCGAGATGTTCACACCAGCTATGCGACCTTGCAAAGCTTCGTTGATATTGGTAACAGGTTTTTCGGTGAGCACATCTGCATCAACATGCGAAACTGCACCTGTGAGGTCGCTCTTCTTCATAAGCACACCTACCACCACAACACCTTCTATCTGGTTGTCATCGCTCTTAAGAACGATTTTCATTTTGCCAGAAGCAGATGTTTTAACTTCGCGTGTGGCATAGCCGAGATACGATACCTCCAAGGTAGAGCCTGGAGCAACATCGAGTTGGAAATTACCATTGATGTCGGTAGGCATACCAATGGTCGTACCCTTAACTTTTACAGACGCTCCGATTAGAGGTTCGGAACTTTCGTCTAATACTTGTCCTGTGATTTTTGACTGAGCGAAACTCGCCTGTATGCCAAACAATGATAGGACAAACAAACTTAGAAGTCTTGTTTTCATATTAATAGGTTATTTGATAAGTTTACGATTATGATTGTATAAATTTAGGTTGTCGCTTATTGCTAATATTTTGTTTCTGTTTGCAAAGGTAGCCATTTTAACGTACGTGAAATGAAATAAATATGGCATAAAATAGCAAAAACGCTTCAAAATAGCCTTTTTTCGCCCTTTTTCATGGTTTGCACCTCTTTTATGCCTTTTATTCTGAAGCTACAGTCACGTTGCAAAATTAGGTCAAAGTAGCATGGTGGATAGCAGCAAATAAACCACAAAATGATACTTTTACGTCATTTATCAAGGTTTTGAAGAATAAATAGACATATTATATCATGTAGTATTAGTTGCGATACATCTAAGAATATGATTCTAGATATTAAATATAGAGCTCAGATTAAATATGACCTGCTATATATTATATAAGGTATAGAAGTGGCGAAATATACTTTCTTGTTAAAACGTGTGAAATGATTGTGCGATTTCTTGGTGGTTCCGAATAATTGTTATATCTTTGCACTCGCAATCAAAACAAGGGCGTTTAGCTCAGCTGGTTTAGAGCATCTGCCTTACAAGCAGAGGGTCGGCGGTTCGAATCCGTCAACGCCCACTTCCTTTAAGACTCGTATTCTTACAAGAATGCGAGTCTTTTGTTTTTATCCTATTTGTATTTCCGTTAGCAGTCTAACTGAGTCAACTCATATTATAAATAAAGCTTAAAGTGGTAAACTAAAATCGTTAATCCACAACAAGGGGAAAAGGACTAAAAATGAATATAGTCTCGATTGCCAATGAAGCTTGCTTCGTTGGCACTTGAAGCCTGCTTCGTTGGGCAACGAAGCCTACTTCATTTTTTTAGGTGCTTTCTTGGCTTTAATTATTTTCTTTTTGATATTTTATCATATCAATTGTTGGAATATCACGATAAATGATTAACTTTGCAGGCGTATTAATACACACACATTATTATATATATATAAAGTTATGAATCTCGATTTGTTGACCGCCATCTCACCTATAGATGGACGTTACAGAGGCAAGACAGAGCCATTGGCTGATTATTTCTCAGAGTATGCACTAATACGCTATCGTGTCCGCGTGGAAATAGAATATTTCATCACGCTCTGCGAATTGCCATTGCCACAGTTGGCTTCGTTTGACAAGGGCTTGTTCGAAAGCCTACGCAACATTTACCGCAATTTTGATGAGAATTGCGCACAACGTGTGAAGGATATCGAAAAGGTTACAAACCACGACGTTAAGGCCGTGGAGTATTTTATTAAGGAAGAGTTTGACAAGATTGGCAATCTCGAAGCTTATAAGGAGTTCATACACTTTGGACTTACTTCTCAGGATATCAACAACACCAGCGTACCTTTGTCTATAAAGGAGGCTTTGGAAAATGTCTTTATTCCACAGGTAGAGGAACTTATCGCTCAGTTGCAGGAGTATGCTGACGAGTGGAAGGATGTGCCTATGTTGGCAAAGACTCATGGTCAGCCAGCTTCGCCTACACGCTTGGGCAAGGAGGTTATGGTATTCGTTTACCGATTGACAGAGCAGTTGGAGTCGTTGAAGGCTTGCAAGATGACTGCTAAGTTTGGTGGCGCTACTGGTAACTATAATGCTCATCATGTAGCTTATCCTCAGTACGACTGGAAGGCTTTCGGCAACAAGTTTGTTAGCGAGAAGCTTGGCTTGGAGCGCGAGCAGTATACTACTCAGATTAGCAACTACGACCACTTGGGAAGTGTGTTTGATGCTATTCGCCGTATCAATACCATCATTATCGACCTTGACCGCGACTTCTGGATGTATATCTCTATGGAGTATTTCAAGCAGAAAATTAAGGCTGGTGAAGTTGGTTCGAGCGCAATGCCTCACAAGGTAAATCCTATCGACTACGAGAATAGCGAGGGCAACCTCGGCATAGCTAATGCTATATTGCAGTTCTTGGCACAGAAGTTGCCAGTTAGCCGTTTGCAGCGCGACCTTACCGACTCTACTGTATTGCGTAATGTTGGTGTGCCATTGGGACACAGCGTTATCGCCATCCAGAGCACATTGAAGGGATTGCGTAAGCTTATCCTCAACGAGGAGAAAATACAGAAAGACCTCGACGATACTTGGGCTGTAGTGGCTGAGGCTATTCAGACTATATTGCGCCGTGAGGCTTATCCTCATCCTTATGAGGCTTTGAAGGCTTTGACACGCACAAATGCTAAGATGACAGAAGAGACTATTCACAATTTCGTAAAGACTCTCAACGTTAGCGACAGCGTAAAGGCTGAGATTATGGCTATTACACCAAGCAACTACACAGGCATCTAATTCGGCCTTTGAAGAGAATTAAAAGGTTGACAAAAGAAAAAGGTAAATAAAGAATTATTGAAAGTGAAAGGGAAGGGAAATCCCAATGTCCTGATCATTAACTCATATAAGAAAACTATAATTTATTAACCAATGGCCGTGAGGCTAAACATTTAAAAACAAAGATTACATTATGGATTCAGAAATGGAAAACAAGTCACAAGACTTCTCTGCTCAGCAGAGTGACAATAGCCGTGAGGGCTACAAGCCAGTAGGCTATCAGAGAGATTATCGCGCAGGAGGTAGACCTCAGCGCCCACGTATTCATGCACAGAGAACATACTCATCAGGAACAGGAAGAACAGAAGAAGGCGGATTCCGTCCTGAAGGATTTGGAACAGCTTTACAGAGTGGTGATCAGCCACGTCAGGGAGGCTATCAGCCTCGCCAGGGTGGTTATCAGCAGCGTCAGGGCGGTTACCAACAGCGTCCTCGTACAGGCGGTTATCAGCCACGATATAATAATGGTGGCGATCAGGAAGGTGGCTATCAGCCACGTCAGGGTGGTTACCAACCACGTCAGGGCGGCTATCAGCCTCGCCAGGGT
>UMHE01083856.1_pt1 | contig 24038 bp, 30 predicted proteins | sample 1965451 | NCBI WGS metagenome assembly UMHE01 (sample SAMEA4836090, study PRJEB28245) | human gut metagenome | biome: gut microbiome; material: fecal sample | place: Denmark | collected 2008 | reverse complement strand
GGGCTACGTGATTTTATTATGTCTCAAAAGCTGTAAACTGCTGATCAGAATATCGAACTTATCTTTGTCCAGTTTCATGAACTTAGGATTGAAACTATATTCTATCTCTCTTTTCAGTGAAACATCACTGTCTCCCGAATAGGAAACAATCCGCTCTCCATACATTTTTTCTAGATTCTTAACTAAATACTGAGCGGTTTCCCTAGACTCAGTAAAGACGATCTTTTTTGATCTTGTCAGCACTGGATTATTTTTTAATTCATTTTTAAATTCAATAAGTTTTGGATCTGTTTTGATAGATTTCCAAATCTTTTGCAAGTAGCAGAGCTTTTGTAAGTCACGTTCCAAATCAATAATAAAATCAGAAGTGAAATCACTGGCACTAAAATGCATAACTTCTTCTGTCTCAATATAATGCATCAGGCGTTCATCATCATCATTATCTATTAAGTCATACACATCTACTTTCTTACTGATGTAGACTTCTCCATCATTATACATATCTATGAACTTTTCATATGATGATATGAATCTTCCCAATGTTAGACGAAAAGCATAAAAACTACTTTCCAGACGTTTCACCAAGATACCTTTCATAAATCCGCCCATGTTTTGCTGAGCTACCATCATCTGTTTGTATGGTTCAGCAGCTTTCCCCTTCAGGTAAATAAGCGGCTTATATCGGGCATACCTGAAATCTTTGATAGCATTGATGGTCTCTGTAAAAACCTTGTCCGTTAAATCATCAAACTCATATACAATTTTTTCTGGGGCATCTAGTTTAGGAAATTTCAAGCCCTGTACTTTCATATCCTTAGCATAGTATTTAGCTACCTCACTGCGAGTTCTACGAATCATAATATGTCTAAGAAGTTTATCACGAATAATCTCTGAATTCTTACCAATTTGAGCAAGATACGCGGCTCCACCTTGCTTTTTTGCTTCATTCTGAGCTTTTCTAAGCTGTAAAAAGAATTCCTCTAAATTTTTTACGCCCACAATATTAGAATTGTGCTTTGGCTGAAAAAGATAAATCTGGTTTTCTATATCACTAGTATAGTTGTTGATAGGAGTTGCAGAAATCAACACAACTCTCTTTCCATAACAAATAGCATGCAGTCTACCAAAAGCCTCTGTACTGGCATTACGGAATCTGTGCGCCTCATCTACAAATACATATTTATATTTGTCAGCTCTCTCCAGTATGGACTCAAGTTTTCCTAACGATACGACATCTGCCGCCACATCAAATTCCAGTAGTACGTCTTTCCAGTAGTCCACCAATACCGGTGGACATATAACGAGCTTTCGACCTTTTTTCAAAGTCTTAGCTAACATTGCACAGATATAGGTCTTACCTAAACCTACAACATCTGAAATGAATACACCATTATGAGCTTCCAGTATTTTTTTAGCCTGCAAAACAGCATCAATCTGATACTGCAGACGCTTGTAACCGTCTGGTAGGAGGTTTTCTGCTAATTCCTCTTTGTCAGCGTTGATTTCTTCTTTGAAGTATTCGTAAAGAGTCTTGAGGTAGATCTCATAAGGAGTAATGTCTCCTCGCATCCATGTCTCGCCGTTTACAGTAGCTATATATGCTTCCGTTATCTCTACACCGCACACCCAAAGCTCTTCAAACTTCTCTAAAGCAAACTTCACATCGTGACTATCCTTCAATTCTACGTTGAATTCAAGATTATTTTTCAATCCTGCCATAGAAAAGTTACTGGAGCCAGTAATAACACTTCCAAACTGATCTGGAACGTGATGCGGATCTTTACGCAACACGTAGACCTTGGCATGGATAGGAGCCTTAGGATACATACGCATTTCGACTTTACCAGACTTTAACCAATCAATAAAAGTGCGTACACCTTTTTCTATTGAAAGAGATGGCTCTGTATCTGCAAATTCATCTGCTACGGTATTCTTGAACTGATCTGTAGCTTCTTTGATGGTCACACTTGCAAACAGATTCTCTCGTTTGGATTGCTCAATGATGTGTACTGTATTGGCATCTACATTCAGACCGACAAGTATACGAATCTTCTCTACGTCCTGCATAGCTGGATAAAGTTTAAAAAAGCCACTGGTACGGAAATAGCCTACCAGTATATCGAAATACTGAGTATGCCCTTTCAAGATATTACAAAATCGGCTATACAGATCACGTTCCGGCTCATTTGTAAAAAATTTTAGGTCATTGTCAACGTTCATCTTTTTCCCTCACGATTTACTACCCTTCAAGTCTTAACACCTGAGCTCTTAGCTACTTATATACTATCAATCGAACATGTTCATATCTATTCCGAAAAACAGCACGGTACCAAGGCACGTGCTGTCTTTTATCTCGTCTATTACCTTATCCTGGATACCCAAGGTGGGGGCGATGCTTTTTGCCTGATTCTTACTGGCGCTTCTCAAGTCTTTCATGCAAAAGTGACTTCTACTCATCATCGAGGCTCTCCGCTTCGTCCTCTGTTGTTGGCAGCTGCGGCAGGTCGTCGAGCGAGTCGAGGCCGAAGCAGCGCAAAAAGGTCGCCGTCGTGCCGTAGAGGATGGGGCGGCCGATGACCTGCTTGCGGCCGAGCTCGCAGATGAGGTCGAGCTCCAGGAGCTTGGCGAGGGCGCGCTCGACGCGCACGCCGCGCAGCTGCTCGATCTCGGGCTTGGTGATGGGCTGCTTGAAGGCGATGATGGAGAGCGTCTCCATCGTCGGCGCCGAGAGGTGGCGGTCCGTGACCTGGCTCAGCCGCTCGACCGTCGCATAGGTCTCGGGCCGCGTGACGAGCTGGTAGCCGCCCGCGACGCGCTGGACGGTCAGGCCGCTGCCTTCGGAGGTTAGCTTTGCCTGCAGGTCACGTGCGAGCTCGACCACGTCTGGCTCCTCGCAGTCCATGATGGCGGCCAGGCTCGCGAGCGGCAGGGGATTGCCCGCAGCAAACAGCACGGCCTCAAGCGTCGCCTCGCGGCTCAGTTCCGCCTGACGGTCGGCTTCATTCTCTTTCATCCTCTTCCCCTCTCCTTTCGTTCCGCCAGACAATGGTGATCGTCCCGAAGAGATGCGACTGCTGGGCTGTGACGCTCTGCTGCTTCATAAGCTCAAGCAGGGCCAGAAATGTCACGACAAGCTCGCCGCGCGTGCCGCGCTCAAAGGCATCCTCGAAGCGCATGCGGCCGCCACGCTCCCGCAGCAGCGCCTCAATCTCTTCCATCTTGTCCTCGATATGGTAGGGCTCGGGCCTTATGATGGCGGCCGGCAGCCCCGCCTCCTCGCCCTTGACGCTCATGACCTCGCGGAAGGCCGTCAGGAGCAGGTTGAGGTCGAGGCTCTCCGGCGGCAGATGGCGCACGGGCAGGTCGAGCGGCGCGCGGCCGACGAAGTGCTCCTGCAGGTCGGCCATCGAGCCGAGGACCTCGCTGACCTCCTTGAAGCGCCGGTACTCGAGCAGGCGCTCGACGAGCTCCTGGCGCGGGTCTTCCTCGCTCTCCTCTTCCTTCGCCTTCTTCGGCAGCATCATGCGCGACTTGATCTGCAGCAGCGTCGCGGCCATGACGAGGAAGGCGCTCGTGACCTCCATGTCCATCTCGCGCATCGCCTCGAGGTAGTCGAGGTACTGGCGCGTGAGCTCCGCGATCGGGATGTCGTAGATGTCGATCTTGTTCTTCTCGATGAGGTGCATCAGGAGCTCTAAGGGGCCGTTGAAGGCGGCGAGGTGAAACGTATAGTCTTTCTTTGCGTTCGTGTCGTTTATAACGTCCATGCTATCTCAACTATCTCAATCCGCTCAAGGCGCTCAGAAGAACGGCATCAGGAGCAGCACGAAGATCTTCCAGATCAGGCGCTGCAGCGGGATGAAGATCATGCTGAGCACCGGCGTCATGATGAGCGCGATGAGAATCAGGAAGCTGTAGCGCTCGAGGCGCGCGTAGCGGTAGGCCATCCTCGGCGGCAGCAGCTGCATCAGGACGTGCGAGCCGTCGAGCGGCGGCAGCGGGATGAGGTTGAAGATGGCGAAGTTGATGTTGTAGATGATGATGAGCTGGAAGACCTGGTAGACGCCGAAGCTCAGGTGGCCCATGGTGCTCTTGAGGACGAGCAAGACGACGAGCGCGAGGAAGGCCGTCACGAGGTTGGCCGCGGGGCCCGCGAGCGAGACGAGGATGTCGTCGCGGCGCGGCTTCCTGAAGTTGCGCGGGTCGATGATGACGGGCTTGGCCCAGCCGAAGCGCACGAGGAAGAGCATGATGAGGCCGACCGGGTCGATGTGGGCCGCAGGGTTGAGCGTCAGGCGGCCCATGAGCATCGGCGTCCTGTCGCCGAGGGCGACGGCCACGCGCGCGTGCGCGTACTCGTGGATGACCATCGCGATGATCAGGCCCGGGATGCCCGCGATGAGGTCGAGCGGATTGAAATCAAACATAGATTCTCCTTTACTTGCTTCACTTTGCGGCGTTCTGCTGGGCGGCGAGCATCAGGATGGAGATGACGGATTTCGCGTCGACGATGCGGCCGTCCCGCGTCATGGCCACGGCTTCTTCAAGGGGCACCTTGACGACGTTGATGAACTCGTCCTCGTCCGTGTGCTGCTTGCCGGGCGTCAGGCCCTCAGCCGCGTAGAGGTGGATCTTCTCGTTCGAGAAGCCGACCGTCGTCGCGATCGTCGTGAGCTTCGTGATGCGCGCGGCCGTGTAGCCCGTCTCCTCCGAGAGCTCGCGCTCGGCGCAGACGAGCGGGTCTTCGTCGGGCGCGTCGAGCTTGCCGGCCGGCACCTCGAGCGTCACCTCGCCGATCGGGTAGCGGTACTGGCGCACGAGGATGATGCGGCCGTCCGGCAGGATGGGGATGACAGACGATGCCCCCGGATGCTTGATCCACTCGCGCGTCGCCTCCTTGCCGTTCGGCAGCTCGACCGTGTCGCGCTTGACGTGGAGCAAGACGCCATCGAAGATGGACTCACTCTTGACTTTCTTCTCGATCAGATCCTCATACATAACCATTGACCTCCTAAACAAGACTATCTATCTTACTTATCAATCTATCAATCATGCTTCACATGACTCATTGCCCGTATCATACCATCGCAAGATGAGAAAAAGCGGGAAAACTCACGAGCTGGCCTCCCGGCGGAAGGCGTCCTTCTTCATCTTCGCGTGCGAGACCATCTCGCGCGCGTTGTCGAGCGAGGCGGTCGTCATGTCGGCGCCTGAGGCCATGCGCGCGATCTCGCTGATGCGCTCGCGCTCGGAGAGCGGGCGGATCTGCGTCGCCGTCGTGCCCTCCTCGGTGCGCTTCGAGATGTAGAGATGCGCGTCGGCCATGCAGGCGATCTGCGGCAGGTGCGTGATGCAGAGCACCTGCTTGTACTGCGCGACGAGGGCGATGCGCTCGGCGACCATCTGGGCCGTGCGGCCGCCGATGCCCGTGTCGATCTCATCGAAGACCATGCTCGGCACGGACGAGTCGCGCGAGGAGGCGACCGTCTTGATGGCGAGCGCGATGCGCGAGAGCTCGCCTCCGGAGGCGACTCTCTGCAGTGGCTTTTCCGCCTCACCGGGGTTGGCCGAGAAGAACATGGCGACTTCGTCGCGCCCCCGGGGGCCGTAATCTGCGGCCTGTTCCACGCGGATGGCGAGCTGTGCCTTCGGCATGCCGAGCGCGAAGAGCTGCTCTTCGATGGCCGAGGAAAGGTCCTTAGCCGCGGCTCTGCGCAGCTCCGTCAGGGCAGCCGCCTTCTTCCCCAGCTCCTTCTCGAGCGCGGCGATCTCCTTTTCGAGCGCGGCGATGTCCTCGTCGTAGTTCTCGATCTCTGAAAGCTCGCGCTCGACTTTTTCCTGATGCGCGAGCACATCGTCTAATGTCGCGCCGTACTTCTTGCAGAGGCGGTAGATGACGTCCATGCGGCTCTGCAGCTGGTCGAGGCGCGCGGGGCTGAACTCGACGCTCTCGCCGTAGTCGCGCAGCTCGTACGAGGCCTCCTGCAGGGAGATGTAGGCCTCCTCGACCATCTTCTGGGCATTCTGGAGCGCATCGTCGAAGCGGCTGATGTCCTCGAGGTCCTTCTTGACCTGAGAGAGGGCGGGCAGGACACCGAGGCCGCTGCCGCCGCCCCCCTCGAGGAGCTCATACGACTCTTCGATGGAGCCGACGATCTTCTCGGCGTGCGAGAGCTTGCGGATCTCTGTCTCGAGCGCTTCGTCCTCGCCCGCCTTGAGGTTGGCCTCGGAGATCTCCTTGTCCTGCCAGTGCAGCATGTCGAGGCGCTGCGCGTACTCGCGCGAGGCCTGCTGCTTCTCGTCGTAGGCCTTCTTCTTCTCGCGCCACTCGCGGTAGGCGCACGTGTAGGCGGCCAGCGCCTCGGCGACGTCGGGGTCGTAGCCGTCGAGCAGATGGAACTGGTTCTCCTCCTTGAGAAGCGCGAGGTTCTCGTTCTGCCCGTGGATATCGACGAGGTAGGCGCCGATCTGGCGCAGGATAGCCAGCGTGACGTGGCAGCCGTTGACGAGCGCCGTGCTGCGGCCCGCCCGCGTGAGCTGCCGCGTGATGATGAGCTCCTTGTCCGAGTCGTCGATGGCCTGCTGCGTCAGAAGCTCGTGCAGGCCGAGCGACTCGTCCTCGAGTGAGAATACTGCCTCAACGCGCAGCCAGTCGCAGCCGGAGCGCACCATGTCGGCCGACATGCGCGCGCCGAGCACGGCGCCGAGCGAGTCGATGAGGATGGACTTGCCCGCACCCGTCTCGCCGGTCAGGATGTTGAGGCCGGACTGGAACTCCACCTGCACGTGCTCGAGCAGCGCGAAGTTCCAGACCGTCAGTGATTTCAACATAGAATGTACTTCCTCCTACTATGCCCTGCCCGCTCAGTCCTGCAGCATGTCGAGGATGCGCTTGCGGACGACGGGGGCCGTCTCCTTGGGCTTGATGACGACGAGGATGCTGTCGTCGCCGGCGACCGTGCCGATGATCTCCGGCCACTTGCAGTAGTCGAGCGCGGCGGCCACGGTGTTCGCGCCGCCCGGCAGCGTGCGCACGACGAGAATGTTCTCGCTGTAGTCGCAGTCGATGAGCGTGTCGTTGAAGATGCGGCGCATGCGCTCCTTCGTGAAGGCGTAATTCTCCTGCGCCGGCAGCGCGTAGCGGTAGCGGCCGTCGCCCGTCGGCACCTTAATGAGCATGAGTTCCTTGATATCGCGCGAGACCGTCGCCTGCGTGACGGCGATGCGCCGCTTGCGCAGCTGTGCCGCCAGCTCGTCCTGCGTCTCGATGATCTCATGGCGGATGATCTCGCGAATCAGCTCCAGTCGTCTTTCTTTCATCAACATACCTGCCTTCCTTCTTTATGCTTTATGCATTTTCTTTACGCACTTTACGCAATCTTGCGCAGTCTACTGCATGGACAGGGTCTACTCGCCTGCGGGGCGCCAGAGCTTCGTGCGCAGGATCTGGTAGTAGTCCTTGTCCTCGAACTTGATGATCTCCGCCTGTGCCTCCGACTTCCTGACGACGACCTCGTCGCCCGGCAGCAGCCGGTAGCAGACCTGCCCGTCGAAGGTGACGATGATGTCCTGCGGGATGGAGGCGATCGCGACGTGCACGGCGTCGTCCTCCTGGATGATCAGCGGGCGGATGTTGAAGGTGTGCGCGCAGATCGGGGTGACGATGAGCGCGCGGACGTTCGGGTTCACGATGGGGCCGCCGGCCGACAGCGAGTAGGCCGTCGAGCCCGTCGGCGAGGAGATGATGATGCCGTCGGCCTTGCAGTCGAGCAGATGGCTCTCGTTGATCGTGAGGCCGAGGTGCAGCATGCGCGCGACGCCGCCCTTGACGACGATGTCGTTGATGGCGTGGCCGAGAAAGCGCTCCTTGCCGCCCGAGATGACGGAGCCCGCGAGGAGCAGGCGATGCTCGATGCGGTAGTCACCGTCGAGGAGTTTCTGCAATTTCTTCTCGAGCTCGTGGAGCTCGATGTCGGCCATGAAGCCGAGCGTGCCGATGTTGACGCCGCAGACGGGCACAGCATGGTGGCTGTAGCGGCGGCAAACGCCCAAGAGCGTGCCGTCGCCGCCGATGCTCAGCGCGATGTCTGTCTTGACGTTTTCGATGTCGGTGACGCCGTAGCCCGCGTGCTGGAAGATGCGCGCCTCCTCCACCGGCATGATGATGCGCACGTCCTTGTCCGCATAGAAGTCGAGGATGCGCTGCAGGACCCGCGGGGCCTCCGGCTTATTCGTATTCGGGAAAACTGCTATCGTCAGCATAGAATCTCCTCTCTGCCATGGCCCAGCTCCGCTTGGGCGTCTGGCAATGGATTAATGATCCAGGTCCGCATGGGCCTCGGCGACGACTTCCTGCAGCCGCTCCTCTGTCACCGTGTCTTCGCCTGCTGCGCGCGAGAGGTAGATGAGATACTCGATATTGCCCTCGGGCCCCTTGACGGGCGAGTACGTCAGCGCGAGCGGGCAGAAGCCAATCTCTCGCGCGAAGGCCGTGACCTTGCGGATGACTTCCTCGTGGACGGCGGGGTCGCGCACGACGCCCTTCTTGCCGACGTTCTCGCGGCCCGCCTCGAACTGCGGCTTGATGAGCGCGACGATCTCGCCCGTCTCCTTGAGCAGGGTGTAGGCGACGGGCAGGACCTTCGTCAGCGAGATGAAGGCGACGTCGATGGAGGCAAAGTCGAGGGGCTCGCCGATCATCTCCGGCGTGACTGTGCGGATGTTCGTGCGCTCCATGTTGCGGACGCGCGCGTCGGTGCGCAGCTTCCAGGCCAGCTGGCCGTAGCCGACATCGATGGCGTAGACCTTCTTCGCGCCGTTTTGCAGCATGCAGTCAGTGAAGCCGCCCGTCGAGGCGCCGATGTCGGCCGCTGCCTTGTCCTGCAGCCGCACGCCGAATTCCTTCATCGCCTTCTCGAGCTTGAGGCCGCCGCGGCTGACGTAGGGGATGTCGTGGCCGAGCAGCCGTATCTCGGCCTCGGCCTTGACCGTCGTGCCGGCCTTGTCGATCTTCTGCCCGTCGACGAGGACCTCGCCCGCCATGATCATGCGCTTCGCGCGCTCGCGGCTGCCGGCCAGCCCCCGCTCGACGAGCAGGATGTCCAATCGTTCTTTTGCCATTCGCTTACCCTTCTCTTTCTCTCAACTATCTTGTATCATGCCTGTATCATGCGTTCTCGTCCAGCTGGCTCAGCCGCTCGCGGATGCGCTCGGCCATCTCATCGGGCTGCAGGCCGCAGAGCGATAAGAGCTCACGGCGCGTGCCCTGCTCGATGAAGCGGTCGGGGATGCCGAAGCGCAAAAGCGGCACCTCGATGCCGTGATCCGCGAGGTATTCGGCCACGGCCGAGCCGAAGCCGCCCGCGAGCACATTCTCCTCGGCCGTGATGAGGAGCCTTTTCGTCCTAGCCATCTCATCGATCCGCTCTGTATCGAGCGGCTTGATGAAGCGCATGTTGACGACGGCCGCCTCGATGCCCTCCTCTTTGAGGATGGCGGCTGCTTCCTTTGCCTTCTCGACCATCGTGCCGACGGCCAGGAAGGCGATATCGCCCGCCTCCTGCAGCACTTCGGCCTTGCCGACGGGCAAGGTCTCAAGCGAGTCCGTGAGCGGCACGCCGAGGCCGGCGCCGCGCGGGTAGCGCACGGCAGCGGGCCCCTCTATCGCGATAGCTGTCGCGAGCATATGGCGAAGCTCCTCCTCGTCCTTTGGTGCCATGACGCACATGTTGGGCATCTGGCGCAGGTACGAGAGGTCGAAGACGCCGTGATGCGTCGGGCCGTCCTCGCCGACGAGGCCGGCGCGGTCGAGGCAGAGCGTCACGGGCAGGTTCTGCAGGCAGACATCGTGGATGAGCTGGTCGTAGGCGCGCTGCGCGAACGTCGAGTAGAGCGCGATGACGGGGTGCATGCCCGCGGCCGCCATGCCAGCGGCCAGCGTCATCGCGTGCTCCTCGGCGATGCCGACGTCGAAGAAGCGCTTCGGGTACGCCTGGCCGAAGGCCTTGAGGCCCGTGCCCGACGGCATGGCCGCCGTGATGGCAAGGATGTCGGGGCGGTCCTTCGCGAGCTCGATGAGCGCCTTGCTGAAGACAGAGGTGTAGGAGGGCGCACAGCCCGCCTTCTTCGCAGACTTACCCGTGCTCGGGTCGAAGCAGCCGACGCCGTGGAACTTATCGGGCGCCTGCTCGGCCGGCTTGTATCCCTTGCCCTTGACGGTGTGGATGTGGATGAGCACGGGGCCCTCCATCTCCTTGGCGCTCGCCAGCACTTCCTCTAAGAGGCCGATGTTGTGGCCGTCGATTGGGCCGATGTAGTGGAAGCCCATCTCCTCGAAGAGGCTGCCCGGCACGAGCACGGAGCGCACGCCGTCCTTGAGGTAGCTCGCCGTCTTGTAGACCTTGTCGCCGATGTGCGGGATGCTCATGAGCAGGCTGCCCATGTCGCGCTTGGCGCGCGCATACTGCGGCGCGATGCGGATGCGCGAGAGGTACTCGCTCATGGCGCCGACATTGGCGTCGATGGACATCTCGTTGTCGTTGAGGATGACGATGAGCTTCGTGCCGAGGTCGCCGGCGTTGTTGAGCGCCTCGAACGACTCGCCGCCCGTCAGCGCGCCGTCGCCGATGACGGCGATGACCTGGTTCTTCTCCCCCCTGGCATCGCGCGCGAGGGCCATGCCGAGGGCCGCCGAGATGGAGGTACTCGCATGGCCGACGCCGAAGGCGTCGTAGACGGACTCTGAGCGGTTCGGGAAGCCGGTGATGCCGCCCTTCTTGCGCAGTGTCTTGAACGCATCCCTGCGGCCCGTGAGGATCTTGTGGGTGTAGGCCTGGTGACCGACATCCCAGACGAGCTTGTCCCCGGGGAACGAAAAGACGCTGTAGAGCGCGAGCGTCAGTTCCACCGTGCCGAGGTTCGGCGCGAGGTGGCCGCCGTTCTGCGAGACGGTATCAATGATGAAATGGCGCAGTTCGGATGCCAGCTGCTCGAGCTCGCGGACCGTGAGCGCCTTGACATCCTCGGGTTTCTCTATGCGGTTGAGCAATGCATACATGGAAACACTCCCCATCGAAACACTTCCCATCAATTCTCAATTCTTTCGCTCGAGCATGTAGCGGACGAGCTGGCGCAGGAAATCGGCTTCAGGGCCGAAAACGGCGAGCGCCTTGACCGCCTTGTCCACGGTCTCTTCGGCGAGGCGCTGGGCCTCGTCAAGCGAGGTCAGCGTCACGTACGTCGACTTCTCGTTGCGGATGTCGCTGCCGACCGGCTTGCCGATGAGCTTCTCGTCGCCCGTCACATCGAGGATGTCGTCCGTGATCTGGAAGGCAAGGCCGAAGCCCTCGGCATACGAGGTCAGGGCCGCGAGCTGGCCTTCCGTGGCGCCCGCGAGGATGGCGCCGCTTCTTAGGGCAGCGCGGAAGAGCGCGCCCGTCTTGCCCATGTGCATCTTCTGGAGCTCTTGCATCGGGATGCGGTGGCCCTCCGACTCGAGGTCGATGGCCTGGCCGCCGACCATGCCGTTCATGCCGGCCGCCGTGCTGATCTCCTGCACGACGCGCAAAAGAGTCGCCGGGTCCGTGTGCTTCTGGCGCGCGATGACCTCGAAGGCGAGCGTCAGGAGCGCATCGCCCGCGAGCACAGCCATGCCGTCACCGTAGACCTTGTGGTTCGTCAGCTTGCCGCGGCGGTAGTCGTCGTTGTCCATCGCCGGCAAGTCGTCGTGGATCAGGGAGTACGTGTGGATCATCTCGAGGGCGCAGGCCGCCGTCAGGTAGTCCGTTCCCTTCGCGCCGACGGCATCGGCCGCCGCCATCAAGAGGATCGGGCGCAGGCGCTTGCCGCCCGCCATGAGGCTGTAGCGCATCGACTCAGCGAGGCGCGCGTCAAGAGGCGGCTCCTGCTCCAGTTCACGGACGAGCTGCTCTTCGACCAGCTGCTGACGCTCTTTCCAAAGTTCCTTCAACATATCATCATTCCCCTTATCCCTCAATATCAAGCTTGCTCTCTTCGACCTTGCCCGTCGCTTCATTCTCCTTGACGAGCAGGTCCATCGTCTGCTCGGCGCGCTCGAGGGCGCCCATGCAGTTCTTGGCAAGGCCGACGCCCTCGGAGTAATGGCTCATGAGGTCCTTGAGCGTCAGGTCGCCGCCCTCCATCTCCTTGACGATGGCCTCGAGCTTTTCCAGTGATTCCTCAAACGAGAGCTCTTTCTTTCTTGGCATATGCAACTTCTTCCTTTCTTTTCCCGCCGGCTCACTGCTCCTGGTTGTCCTCTCCCTGCACCTTCCCGGCGCGCGCCGGGATGCGGCCGTCCTTCAGGGTGATGGTGAGGAGGTCGCCTGCCTTTACGGCGCGGACGCTCGTCAGGGGCGCCCCCTCCTTCTCGACGATGCCGTAGCCCTGGCGCAGGATGTGCACGGGGTTCAGGTAGTCGAGCTGCTGCAGCACGATCTCGAGCGCGTGGCGCTTTTCCTTCATTTGGCCCTTCATCTGCGACTCGAGCGCGGCGATTGCGCGGTCAAGGCGCTGGGCGCGGCCCGCGAGCAGGAGCTGCGGGTTCTGCAGGGCGGCGCTGCGGAGGCAGGCCGCGAGGCGCAGGCGCTTCTCCTGCAGCTGGCGCCTCTCCTGCTGCGAGAGGCGCGCCATCAGGCTCTCCGTGTAGCGCAGCAGCTCCATGCGGTCCGGCACGGCGAGCTCAGCCGCCTGCGAGGGCGTCGCGGCCCGCTGGTCGCTCGCAAAGTCGGCGAGCGTGAAGTCCGTCTCGTGGCCGACGGCCGAGATGACGGGAATCTTCGAGGCGTAGATGGCGCGCACGACGGGCTCCTCGTTGAAGGCCCAGAGGTCCTCCATCGAGCCGCCGCCGCGGCCGACGATCAGCACGTCGACGGGGTACTTCTCGTTGAAGAAGGCGATGGCCGCGGCGATCTGCGCGGCTGCCTCCTCGCCCTGGACGAGCACGGGGCGCAGGACGAGCTGCACCGCGGGCCAGCGGCGCTTCGAGACGTGGTAGATGTCACGCAGCACGGCGCCCGAGATCGAGGTGACGATGCCGATGCGCTTCGGGAAGCGCGGCAGGGGCTTCTTGTGCGCATCGTCGAAGAGCCCCTCAGATGCGAGTCTCGCCTTGAGCTGCTCGAAGGCGAGCGCAAGGTCGCCCGCGCCCTCCGGCATCATGTGGTCGGCGTAGAGCTGGTAGACGCCGTCGCGCTCGTAGACCGAGATGCTGCCGCTGACGACGACCTGCATGCCGTTCTCCGGCCGGAAGCGCAGGCCCTGCGCGCGGCTCCGGAACATCACGCACTTGATGGACGACGCGGCGTCCTTCAGCGTGAAGTAGCAGTGGCCCGAGGCGTAGCAGCGGAAGTTCGACAGCTCCCCGCGGACCTGGATGCAGCCGAGCACGGGCTCGCGCTGGAACATCCGCTTGATATAGTTCGTGACCTCACTGACGTTGTGTATCCCCACGGCAGCAATCCCCCTTCTCCTGCCTTCTCCTGTCTTCTTTCAGATTCCCGTATTACAAGAAAGAAGCCAGACAAAAAGTCTGGCTCCTGTCTGCGTCACTCTGCACTCTTCGCGCTCTTCATGATCGCGCCGAGAATCCCGTTCACATAGCGGCTGGAGTCATCCGTACCATACTTCTTTGCCAGTTCTACCGCCTCGTTGATGGCGATGTTCGGTGTGAGCTTCTCTTCGGCAAAGCACATCTCATACGTTGCCATGCGCGTGAGGTTGCGGTCGACGGCCGCCATGCGCTCCACCTTCCACTCGCGCGAGTTCGCGGCGATCTGGACATCGATGGCCTCTACGTTCGCACGCGTGCCGTGTACGAGCTGCGCGGCGAACGCGCGGTCATGCGCACTCATCGCTTCGGCCTCGCCGAGCGCCGTGTCGAGGGCGAGTGTCTCCTGCATCTCTTCCTGAGCGGCCGTTTCCGCCGGGTTCAGGTCTAACTGGAAGAGCGCCTGCAGCGCGACTTCCCTTGCTTGTCTACGACTCATTCCTAACCTTTCCTAACCTTCCTAAAATCATGTATCGTGATGGCCGTTTCCGCCGCCCGCTAGCCGCGCAAGCGGTTGATGCGGTCGAGCAGGTCATCGGCAATCCTGCCGAAGAAGTCCTCTTCGCGGTCGGCTTTCCTGCCGATGCAGAGGCCGACGACGCCGCACAGCACGATGAAGGCCGTGCGCCAGAAGCCGATCAGCAGGATCATCAGGGCCAGGATGATGCCGGAGGCGAGGCCGAGGCACTGCCCCCGGTCCTCCTGCCAGATCATCGCCAGCCATTCTTTGAATTCTTCTTTCATTTTTCCACCGCCTCACGCCTCAGACCACGCGGCGCTTGCCCGCAGGCACAGCGTCCGAGAACGCCATGATGTGCGACTCGACGGCAACGTCCTCGAGTCCCATCGTCTCACGGAGTTCCGTGCGGATGGCCGCGGCGGCCGCCTCCGTGAGCGATGCGACGGGCGTGCCGCGGCTGACCGTCAGGTCGAGCACGAGGCGCAGCGTCTCAGGTGCCTTCTTCGAGGCCCTGACGCGCTGGGCGCGCACCTTCGCCATGCGGATGCCGTGCAGCGAAAGGAGCGTCCGCTCGGCCATCGCGCGGATGGCGGGCAGGGCGACGCGGACGCCGCCCTCTGCCCCCTGCAGCAGGATGAAGTCGCCGCGCTCGTGCGTGCGCTCCGCACGCCCCCGCAAGGAGACGCCGAGCAGGTGGAGCGCGACCAGGAGGAGGACGACCGAGACGGCGACCGTCTCGCGGCGGGACAGGATGTAGTGGATCTCATTGAGCCAGATCGACTCTGGCAGGACTCCCATGCAGAGCACGAGCACGAGCACGGAGAGCAGGGCCAGGCCAATCATCGAGACAAACAGCAAAAAACGGTTGATAATCCCCATAGTATCCGCCTCGCTCCAGATCAGCGCACGCGTACCTCATCGGCCTTCGCATTCTCCTCTGGGAAGCCGACGCCCTGTACGTGGACGTTGACCTCGACGACGGAGAGGCCCGTCATCGTCTCGATGGCCTGCTTGACGTTCTCCTGCACCGCGAGGGCGATGTCCGGGATGCGCACGCCGTACTTGACGATGATGTAGAGGTCGACAGCGGCTTCCTTCTCGCCGACTTCGACCTTGACGCCCTTGGCGAAGTTCTTGCGGCCGAGCATCTCGGCAATGCCGCCCGCAATGCCGCCGCTCATGCCGGCGATGCCGTCGACCTCCGTAGCAGCCAGGCCCGCGATGATGCTGACGACCTCATCCGCGATGCGGATCGCGCCGAGACTCGAATCTTTTTTGATGATTTCTTTTTCGTTTGCCATGATAAAGGCCTCCTTGCCTGGGGCAGCCCATGGGACTGCGCATAAACGGTAATCCGCACAAGAGGGCGTATAACATGCCTCTCCCATGCATATTTATACTGTACTATTCGCGGGCTCGAACGCTTTTTCCTGCCAAGAACGAAAATAAAACAAAATAAAAATGAAAGAAATGCAGCTGCTGTGCCAGTTGCATGAACATGCCTGGCGCAGCAGCTGCCAAGAGAAGCAGATGTTTCTTATGCGCGCTCGATGTAGTTGCCCGTGCGCGTATCGATGCGGAGCGTATCGCCCTCGTTGACGAAGAGCGGCACGCGGACTTCGTAGCCCGTCTCGACCTTGGCGATCTTCGTGGCGCCCGTAGCCGTGTTGCCCTTGACGCTCGGCTCGCACTCGACAACCTTGAGGTTGACGGAGTTCGGCAGCTGGATGCCGATGATGCGGCCCTTGAACGTCTGCAGCGAGACTTCCATGTTCTCCATGAGGTAGTTCAGCGCATCGCCGAGCTGCTCCTTGTTGAGCTCCGTCTGCTCGTACGTCTCCGTGTCCATGAACGTGTACATGCCATCGGCCTCGTAGAGGTACTGCATGTTGCGCGTCTCGAGGTGAGCTGCCGGCATCTTTTCATTCGGATTGAAGGTACGCTCTACCACTGCACCCGTCTCAACATTCTTGATCTTCGTGCGTACGAAAGCAGCGCCCTTGCCCGGCTTTACGTGCTGGAAATCCACAATCTGCCAGACACCGCCATCAATTTCAATCGTTAAGCCCGTGCGGAAATCAGTACTGTTAATCATTCTACGCCCTCCAAAAACTTCACTATTTCATTTCTGATTCAAATTCAAGATACGAAACGTATCATAACATTCTTTATTATAATCAACTTGCGACCCATCGTCAAGCACTGCGGTGCAGCAGGCCGCTCAGCGAATCTCCAGGAGCGCCTTCGAGGACTTCGTCAGGCGCTCGCTGCCCGCCGCGGTGACGAGCACTGTGTCCTCGATGCGCAGGCCGCCCCAGCCCGGCAGGTAGACGCCCGGCTCGTCGGTGATGAGCATGCCCGGCACGAGGTGCTCGCAGGTGCTCGACGGCGAGAGGCGCGGCTCCTCGTGGATCTCGAGGCCTAGGCTGTGGCCGAGCCCGTGGCCGAAGTACTGCGCGAGGTCGTACTTCTTGAGGAATTCGCGCGAGGCCGCGTCGATCTCTTTGCCGGATTTTCCCGGCGCGATGAGCGAGAGCACGAGCTCCTGCGCGCCGAGCACGGCCCCGTAGACCTCGCGCTGGCGCGCCGTCGCCTCGCCGACGCAGACGGTGCGCGTGATGTCGGAGCAGTAGCCCTGGTACTTCGCGCCGTAGTCCATCGTCACGAAGTCGCCCGCCTCGATGACCTTCTCCGTCGCCGTGCCGTGCGGCATGCTGCCGCGCAGGCCCGAGGCGACGATCGTGTCGAAGGACGGTTTCTCAGAGCCCGCTTCGCGCATGGCCTGCTCGAGGCGCGCGGCCACCTCGAGCTCCGTGCGGCCCGGGCGGATGAAGTGCACGATGTCTTCAAAGGCCTTATCGGCAAAGGAGCAGGCGCGGCGGATGCAGGCGATCTCCTCCTCGTCCTTGACCTGGCGCAGCGCATCGAGGTCGAGCATCGTGCCGAAGTCGATGCCCGTGAGCATGTCCTTGAACGCTCGATAGTCGGCGTAGACCATCGAGCGGCCCTCGAAGCCGACGCTGCGGCAGCCGAGCTTTGCGATGAGCTCCGCCGTCTTCTTCAAGAGTCCATGACGGTGCTCGACGACGGTGAAGAGCGGCGCCTGCTTCTCGGCCTGCTCCGTGTAGCGGTTGTCGGTGACGAGCAGCGCCTCATCCTTCGTGATGACGAGCGTCGTGTCATCGCCGCGGAAGCCGCTGAAGTAATGAAGATTCACGTATTTTGTCACGACGACTGCGTCGAGCCCCTTCTCCTGCAGCAGGGCGCGCAGTGCGGTCAAACGGTTTTCATTCAAAGGATCATCCCCCTAATCTGATTACTCCGCCCGGTTGAGCTTGTAGATGATGGCCTCGAGCGCGGCGAGATAGCTCTCGACGCCGAGGCCGCAGATCTGGCCCATCGCCACCGGCGCGAGCACCGACGTGTGGCGGAATTCCTCGCGCTGGTGGATGTTCGAGATATGCACCTCGATGACCGGCACGTCGATGGCCGCGATGGCATCGCGGATGGCGATGCTGTAGTGCGTGAAGGCCGCCGCGTTGAAGATGATGAAGTCGAACTTATGGTTGGCCTGCTGGATGGCGTCGACGAGGTCGCCCTCGTGGTTCGACTGGTAGAACGCCGTCTCAATGCCGGCCTCAGCCGCACGCTCCGCGATCATCCCGTTGATGTCGTCGAGCGTCGTCGAGCCGTAGATCTCCGGCTCGCGCGTGCCGAGCAGGTTGAGGTTCGGCCCATGGAGTACAAGGATGCGTGGCATGAGGATTCCTCCCTTTCAATGTGTAGACGTTGTGTAGACGTTTCTATAAAAAAATAAAGCGGGTCAGAAGACGGCTGCGCCGGCTCTTCCCGCCTCAAATCATGGCCAATGGCATGTGCTCAGTAACGGACGACAAAGCGCGTCTCATTGGGCACCGTCTCGACTGGCTCAAACTTCAGTTCTTTTACCTTGATGAAGTAATTGCCCTCGCGGATCAGCACCGAGAGCTTGTCGACTTTCTCGGGGTCACCCTGGATCTCCATCTCGACGCTGCCGTCCTCCATATTGCGCACCCAGCCCGTCAGGCCGAGCTCCGATGCGTGCTGCTGCACGAACATGCGGAAGCCCACGCCCTGGACGCGTCCAGTAGCTCTGCCAAAGTAACGGACGGATGTTTTGGATTCTGCCATAGAAAAGACCTTCTTTCCTCTGCCCTGCGCGCGCCTCAGGCCTTGGCCGGGATATCGCGGCGCAGGATCGTATACGGTTCAACCGGCTTGTCCATGCGGATCTTCACGATCTGCTGGGCATGAGAAGCAACCGCGATGGGATTGCCCTCTTCGTCAAGCATATCAGAAAGTACCTGGCGATACAAGGGGGCATTTGGCTGGAATACCTCAATTTCCTGACCGATCTTCATATTATTGCGCTGCTCGACCGTGGCGTATTGCGTGGTCGTGTCGTAGTCGCGCACGAGGCCGATGAACTCGGACGTCTGCTGGTACGACGAGGTGCCGTAGAGCTGGTCGTCCGCCGTCGGCTGGTGGTAGTAGAAGCCCGTCGTGTACGGGCGGTGCGAGACTTTCTCGAGCTCGTCGAGCCACTCCTGCTGGACCTTGAAGTGCGCGGGGTCCTCGAAGTAGGCGTCAATGGCCAGGCGGTAGGCGCGCACGACGCTCGCCGCGTAGTGGACGCTCTTCATGCGGCCCTCGATCTTGAGGCTATCGACGCCGCTCTCGATGACGTCGGCGATGTGCGGCAGGAGGCACATGTCCTTCGAGTTCATGATGTAGGTGCCGCGCTCGTCCTCCTCGATTGGGAAGTACTTGCCCGGACGCGTCTCCTCGACGAGCGCGTACTTCCAGCGGCACGACTGCGCACAGCTGCCGCGGTTGGAATCGCGGCCCGTGAAGTAGTTCGAGAGCAGGCAGCGGCCCGAGTACGAGATGCACATCGCGCCGTGGACGAACATCTCGAGGTCAGCTTGCGTCTTTTCACGGATCTCGCGCACTTCCTGCAGCGACATCTCGCGCGCGAGCACGACGCGCTTCGCGCCGAGCGCGTGCCAGGCGTTGACCGTCGCCCAGTTCGTGTTGTTCGCCTGCGTGCTGATGTGGAGCTCCATATCAGGGATGTACTCTTTCGCCATCATAAAGACGCCGAGGTCGGCGACGAGCAGTGCGTCGACGCCGATCTCCTGCAGGTAGCGCAGGTAGTCGGGCAGGCCGCGAAGGTCGCTGTTGTGCGGGAAGATGTTGACCGTCACATAGACCTTCTTCTTGAGCTTGTGGGCGAACCCGACCGCCTCGCGCAGCTCTTCTCGCGTGAAGTTGCCGCCGAGCGCGCGCAGGCCGTAGAGCTTGCCGCCGAGGTAGACGGCGTCGGCGCCGTAGAGCAGCGCCATCTTCATCTTCTCGAGATTCCCTGCTGGGGCCAGGAGCTCAGGCTTTTTCATCATGTATGGTATTCCTCCGATAATCTGTTTGATTCGTTTGCTGCGGGGCAGCGGCGCGAGACGGCCAGGCCGTCGCCGCGCTCAAAAATCTCTGTCTCGTAGCCCGCCGCATGGCTCGTGAGCTCGATGTAGCGGCGCAGCCGCTTGACGATGGTGCGGTAGCGGCGCGGGGCCTTCTCCTCGCCCATGACGTAGCCGCGGAACAGGACATTGTCGGCCACGATGGTCGCATCCGCTGTCAGGAGCGGCTGTACCTTCTCGAAGTAGTCGACGTACTGGCCCTTGGCCGCGTCGATAAAGACAAAGTCATACGGCCCCGCAAGCTTTGTCAAGAGCTCGCCCGCGTCGCCCTGCAGGATCTCGATGCGGTCCGCGTAGGGCGAGCGCGCGATGAACCCATGGGCGAGCGCAGCGCGCTCCTCGGAGAGCTCGAGCGTCATGACATGTGCGTCCGCCGCGCCGTTGGCGGCGAGTAGCAGCGCCGAATAGCCGATGGCCGTGCCGATCTCGAGCACGCGGCGCGGCCGTACTTCCCGGATGACCGAGAGGAAGACCTGGCGGCCGTTCTCGTTGATGATCGGGACATGGTGCTCGGCCGCATACGCCTCCATCTCCCGCAGAAGTCTTTCAAAATCGCTTGTATCTGTCATATCTGTCCTTGCCTTCCGCGCCGCCTCAGCGCACCTGCTCGACGATGGCCAGGTGCTCGTCGTACGTCTGCGAGTAGTGGTTGTGGCCCTGACGGTCGGCTACGAAGTAGAGATAGTCGGTGCTCGCGGGGTTCAGCACCGCCAGGATGGACTTCATGCCCGGGCTCGCGATTGGTCCGGGCGGCAGGCCCATGTGCTGGTACGTGTTGTAGGGTGAGTCGATCTTCGTGTCCTCAATCGAGACGTCCTCCTTCGGGCCCGCCATGAGGTACTGCAGCGTCGTGTCCGACTGCAGCGGCATGCCCATCTGCAGGCGCTTGAAGAAGACCTGCGCGATGATTGGGCGGTCCTCATCGTAGCGCGCCTCCTTCTCGACGAGCGAGGCCAGCGTGACGAGGTCGTGGATCGAGAGGTTCTTCGCCGCCGCCTGCTGGCGCAGCTCCGGCGTCAGGCGCGTGTCGAAGTCCTCGGCCATCATCTTCATGATGGCCTCAGGCGTGACCTCGCTGTGGATCTCATACGTGTCCGGGAAGAGGTAGCCCTCCGCCGCATAGCGCTCATTTGGGCGCTTCTTCATGTAATCGTACGACGCGAAGTCCTTCGCCTCGGCGAGAAACTCCTGCTCGTCGACGAGGCCCTCGTCCGCGAGGCGCTTCGCGATCTCCTTGATGCCGAAGCCCTCGGGGATCGTGAACCGCACGACCGTCGTGTCGCCCGAGACGAGCTTGTCGAGCACGGCCTGCTCGTCCATGTGCGGCGCGAAGGCGTACGTGCCCGTCTTGAACTTCTGGGCATCGCCCTGGAGCTTCATGAGCCACCAGAAGCGCAGGCGGCTGTCGATGACGCCGAGCCGCGTCAGGTGGTCCGAGATCTCCGACGCCGTCGTGCCCGGCTTGACGACCATGTAGATGTTCTCCTTGGCATCGCGGTCCGAGCGCTCAATGACATGCGTCGTGCCAAAGGCCAGGAAGAGCCCCGCCCCCAGCAGGACGGCAAAGACTGCCGCAATCGCCGCCCACTTCTTCCAGCCGAGGCGGCTGAGTGCTGCGCGCAGCTTCTCCCTAGCAGATGGCTCTAAAAGATTGGAAGGCTCGGATGGCTTGGAAGGCGCCCTCGACTCCGCTGCAGGCGATGGGCTGCCGCCCGTTCCTGGCTCCTGCGCCTTCTCCGCGTTCTCGGCTTTCCCCTCCTGCTCCGATTTCTCGGGCTTCTCGTTTTCCTCGTGTTTCTCACCTTCGGCAGCCGTATCTGCTTTTGATGCGACAGACTTCACCGCAGCGTCCTCTGCTGCTATATCCTTCGCGGACTCTGCGGCTCCTGCAGCGCCATTATCTTCAGTGCCATCGTTTACAGATGGAGCCTCTTCTTTTTCCGGCAACGTCTTCGGCGCCGAAACGTCCTGCGGCTTGCTTTCTGGCACAGCTGCATTCTCCTGCTGCTTCACCGTCTCAGCGGGCTGCGGCGCCTGTTTCGGCGCGCGCTCTTTCTTATTCCCATGCATAAATCGTTCTCCGTACATGAAAAAGCCGCCATCCAGATGGATAGCAGCCAATCATTTCGTCATTCAGTCCTTTTCGGCTTCGTCGACCAGCGCGTTGTAGGCCTGCTGGACCGCCTCGAACTCCTCGTCCGTCGGCTCGACGTACTCATCCTCGCCGTCCTCGTTCGTGACGATCTTCGCGATGATGACGTCCTCGTCATCGTCCTCGCAACCGCAGCCGCACGTGTGGGCGTGCTCCTCATCCTCATCGTGGATGCCGACGAGCAGCGCGTATTTCTCATCCTCTACCGGGATGATCATCTCTTCGCGGTAATAGTACTCATTGCCCGCCTCGTCCGTCATGACGACAACGATGTCGTCCTCATTCATCATATCCTCTGCCATAGGACTCACCTCTTCTTTCTGGTCGTGCCAAAATCTCGATTTTACTGGTTTCATTTTATCGTATCGCGGGAAGGCTTGTCAACGCTTGCTGTCCAAAAAGCCCTGCAGGATGAAGACAGCCGCCATCTTGTCAATGACCTTCTTGCGCTTGCGGCGCGAGACATCGGCCTCGATGAGCGAGCGCGTCGCCGCGACCGTCGAGAGGCGCTCGTCCCAGAAGAATACCTCTACCTCAGGATACGCCTTCTTGACCTCCGCCATGAACTCCTTGACGATGGCGCAGCGGTCGCCCTCCGTGCCGTCCATGTTCTTGGGGAGCCCCGAGACGAGCGACTTCGTCTCGTACAGGTCCATGAGCTCGCCGAGGCGCTTGAGGTCATCTGCGAGCGACTTGCGGCGGATCGTCTCGACGCCCTGCGCCGTCAGGCCCAGAAGGTCGCTGACCGCAATGCCGATCGTGCGGTCGCCGATATCGAGTGACATGTATCGCTTCATCTCTTGCCGCCCTTTTCCAGATACGAGCGCACGAGCTCTTCTAAGAGCTCATCGCGCTCGAGCGTGCGGATCTTGCTGCGCGCATCATTGTGGCTCGTCACATACGCCGGATCGCCCGAGAGCAGATAGCCGACGAGCTGGTTGATCGGGTTGTACCCCTTCTCCTCCATCGCCGCGCAGACCGAGCGGATGATCTTCTCCGCCTTATTCTCATCGTTCCCAAACCGGAACATCATGGTTTCTTCGTTGTTGGCCATACTACATACCTCCAAAGCACTCACGCGGGTCTTGCCCCGCTCTATTGCTTCTATCTTACCACATCTTGGCTTTGATGACTATGATACGCCTCAATCCTATAGTTTTCCTGAAAGCAGCCCTGTCTTAGCGCCTCAGTAGCCCGGATTCTGCGCGGCGACTTCGGGGTCTGGCAGACACCGAGATATGCAATAGCGTCCATCAATGCATGGCCAGCTTGCGGAATGCCTCTTCCGTCATGCCCGCCCGCTTTGCCGCTTCTTTCACCGTGATGATGCCGTCACGCACCAGTTCTGTCAAGATTCCCCAGCGGCCTTCAGCTTTTCCTTCTTCACGGCCTTTTTCTTCACGGCGGCGCAATTCCATGTAAAATGTCATGTATTCCACCTTCATTTCCTTGGCCGTTTCTACGGCTTCAGCAATGCTTTCTGTTTACCTTTATTATACTCTACTGGCAGTAAGTAAAACAAGCCAAACGGGGCGAACCGCATAGCAGGATTTCACGATGCTGCATCAAAAGCCAGAATCATCAAATACCCTTATTGCAATCGCACTCTAAGCTGCTAAGTGCGATTTAACGGCAATGGAGTCGGACTCTAGCTACAAGAGCCACATCAAGGCCAGTAACCTGACAATCCACACGAAGAACAATTCGTCGCGCGGACTCGATGCGACGTACGATGGCACAATTGAGGCCGACCATGTTGACATCACGACGGAAGGCGCTCACAGGCAAGATACTCGCAAACAACATCAGCAAGGTCAAGCTCGCGCTCACCGACGGCAGCAGTTGGCGCGGCTCACTGAACGAAGACAATCAAGCCGACAGTGCCTCCATCGCGCTCGACCGATCGAGCAGCTGGGAGCTCACAGCGAATTCCTATGTGACTTCCATCAGCGACAAGGATGCCTCCTTTGCCAACATCAAGAGCAACGGCCATAACATCTACTACGATGCAAGCCAGAACAGCGCCCTTGCTGGCAGGACCATCGACCTGCCCGGCGGCGGCAAGCTCCTGCCACAGACAAAGGGCTGACAATCGCCTTCCCCAAAAAGCAATAGTTGACTGAACAAAAGCACAGACGACGTCAATACATCTTATGTTGTAAAGTAAATTACTTTACATTTTCCTCATTTAGCTTTATAATATCAATAAAAGGAGTTGATTCTTATGGCTGATACAAAAACGCTGAATCTTCGTGTCGATGCAGATTTGAAGCATCAGGCAGAAACTATTTTTGCGAATCTGGGTATCCCGACTTCTACAGCAATCAATATGTTCCTGCGCAC
>UMHE01058375.1_pt1 | contig 24439 bp, 15 predicted proteins | sample 1965451 | NCBI WGS metagenome assembly UMHE01 (sample SAMEA4836090, study PRJEB28245) | human gut metagenome | biome: gut microbiome; material: fecal sample | place: Denmark | collected 2008 | reverse complement strand
TTGCGTTCGGTGTCCGATCGGGTTGCGTTCGGTGCACGATGACTCAGCCTGCACTTTCAGACTGCAAGACATCGGCATGCACATCTCCTAAAGAAATGCAAATTTACGAATAATGCGTTGATTATTCGAAGAAAACGTGGCTTTTTTCAGCCTAAAGGTTCATTTCCTTCGAGAGAATATTCTCGAGTTTCTCTGCCGAGAGCCTCAACTGGAACGCGCCCTTGATAGCCACGCTGATGCCGCCGGTCTCTTCTGACACTACGATGGCTATGGCGTCGGAGTCTTGCGAGATGCCGAGCGCGGCGCGGTGGCGCAGTCCGAGCTCCTTCGGTATGTCGTGGTTGTGCGACACGGGCAGGATGCAGCCGGCGGCGCGTATGCGCTTGCCCACGATTATCATGGCGCCGTCGTGCAGCGGCGAGTTCTTGAAGAAGATGTTCTCTATGAGTCGCTGGTTGATGCGCGCGTCTATCACGTCGCCGGTGTCGACGATGTCGTCGAGGCGTATGCCGCGCTCAATGACGATGAGCGCTCCCACCTTGCCGCGCGAGAGGTCGATGCACGCCATGACGATGGGCATGATGGTCTCCTTGTCCACTATCTTCTCCTTGCTTGCGCCTACGAACAGATTGGCGAAGGCGCGGAAGCGCTGGTGGGCGCCGAGCGAGTAGAGGAAGCGGCGTATCTCTTCCTGGAAGAGCACGATGATGCCGATGACGCCCACCGACACGAGCTTGTCGAGGATGGCTCCGAGCAGGCGCATCTCGAGCACCTGACTCACGAAGAGCCACACGAGCACGAACACGATGATGCCGATGAAGACGTTGAGCGAACGGCTCTCCTTCATCAGACGATAGATGTAGTAGAGCATCAGGGCGACAAGAAATATGTCGATGATGTCTTTTATTCCGAAGTCGAACATGTTGTGAGTTTTGAATTTTGAGTTTTGAGTTTTGAATTGTGCGCTGCGCGCATTTTGAGTTTATCCTAATTGCTGCACAATTCGAATTGTTTCAAAGGCTTCCTTCACGTCGTGCACACGCAGTATCGAGGCGCCTTTCTGCAGCGACACGGTGTGGAGCACGGTGGTGCCGTTGAGAGCCGTCGTGGGGTCGCCGCCGACGAGACGGTATATCATGCTCTTGCGCGACACGCCTACAAGCACGGGCAGCTCAAGCGCAAGCAGGCGCTCCGCCTCGCTCATTATCCCGTAGTTCTGCTCGAGCGTCTTGCCGAAGCCGTAGCCGGGGTCGAGAATGATGTCCTTCGCTCCGAGGTCGCGCAGGCGCTGCACCTCCGCCGCGAAGTTCTGCATCATCTTCTCCAGCGTCGGCTGCACCGACATCAGTATGTAGGGCACGCCGAGCTGCGCCACGGTCTCGAACATGTCGCCTTCCTCGTGTATCTCCTTGCCTACGATGCCCGTTATGCCGCCTTCCGACACGTCGTTGATGATGTCGGCGCCGAACTCCTCCACACATCTGCGCGCCACAAGCGGGCGGTAGGTGTCTACCGACACGATGGCGTCGGGCTGCTCACGGCGCACTATCTCAAGGGCGCGCTTCAGACGCTCGGTCTCCTCCTCCATACTCACCTCGTCGGCGCCGGAGCGTGTGGAGAAAGCGCCCACGTCAATGATGCGTCCGCCCTCGGCTACTATCTGGTTGGCGCGGTCGGCTATCTCTGCCTCGGTCTGCTTGCGCGATCCGCTGTAGAACGAGTCGGGCGTTGCGTTCAGTATGCCCATCACCATGGGCTTCGAGAGGTCGAGAAGTCGGCCTCGCACGTTTATTGTGTATTGCATATGCTCTTGATAATTTGTTAATAACAAAACACAAAATACGCAATAAATATCCAAATAGCCAAACATTTTTAACAAAAAGAGTTGGAAGTTTGGATTATTTAGTGTAATTTTGCCCCTGTACTTTAACCAAAACTAACACAAACAATTATGAAAAAGTTATTATTAACACTCGCTTGTGCGATGACAAGTTTGTTCGCATCAGCGCAGGCAAAGACCGCTGCAGTCGGCCTTAACCTTAACTATGGTACAGAAATCGAGTCTCTCGGCCTTGGTGTCAAGGGTTCTTACTGCTTCACAGACAATATTCGCGGCGAGGCTTCGTTCAACTACTTCTTCCCGAAAAACCATTTCACAATGTGGGAAATCAACGCTAACGCTCACTATCTGTTCAACGTTGCAGATAAGTTCAAAGTATATCCGCTCGTAGGTCTTACTTATGTACATGGACACTGGGGCAACAAATACAGCGTAGGTGGCGGTGGCATCCCCGACTTCGGTGATGGTGATGAAGGCGTTGGTGCTCCGATGAGAAAGGCAAACGGCAGTGTAACTATTAAAGAGAGTTACGACACTGGCAAATTTGGCGTGAACCTCGGTGGCGGTGCTCAGTACGACCTGACAGACAACCTCATGCTCAACTTCGAGGTGAAGTACAGTCTCGTGAGCGACTTGGACCAGTGCGTCATCAGTCTCGGTGCTGCATACAAGTTCTAAACGAATACACACATAATCATAAACGAAAGAGGGGCACACGCTCCTCTTTTTTAATACACCTACCCTCCCACAAGCTGCACCTCAACAATAAAAAACAGCAAGCTTATTTTGCATTCTCTTCGGTTTGCATTACCTTTGTACCGATAAATGCATCGATAAAAGTAAGAAGCAAAATGGAAATATCCGAACTTTACGAAATCTTTAAGCAACACCCCGTTGTGACAACCGACAGCCGCGACTGCCCTGCCGGTTCGCTGTTCTTCGCTCTGAAGGGCGCATCGTTCAACGGCAACAAGTTTGCTGCGGCTGCGCTTGAGAAGGGCTGCGCTTATGCTGTTGTCGACGAAGCGGAGTACGTCGTTGAGGGCGACGCTCGCTTCATTCTCGTCGACAACTGCCTGCACACTCTGCAACAGCTCGCACGCTATCACCGCCGTGCGCTCGGCACGCCTATCATCGGCATCACCGGAACCAACGGCAAGACTACCACAAAGGAACTCACGGCTGCGGTGCTTCTGCAGAAATACAACGTGCTCTACACCGAGGGCAACTTCAACAACGACATCGGCGTGCCTAAAACATTGCTGCGCCTGAACTCCACACACGACATCGCGGTCGTGGAGATGGGCGCGTCGCACCCTGGCGATATCAAGACGCTGGTGGAGATAGTTGAGCCCGACTATGCGCTCATCACAAACGTGGGTCGTGCGCATCTGCAGGGCTTCGGTTCGTTCGAAGGCGTGATAAAGACTAAGGGCGAACTGTACGACTTTGTGCGTGCGGCTGCCAACGGCGAGAATGATGCTTACGCCATACGCGAGGTGAAGCGCCCGCGCTGCGTGTTCATCGACAACGACAACCCGTTTCTCAACGGCATCGCCGACGGACTGAACCTCGTGCGCTACGGCTTAAACGCCGCTGATAAAAAACTTTACGTTGCGGCTGAGGACGTAAAGAGCGAGCCGATGCTCAGCTTCTCGTGGGCGGCTGAGGGCAAGGCGCAGCACCATGTTGACAGCCACCTGATAGGTGCGTACAACATCACGAACATGCTTGCAGCCATCGCCGTCGGCACCTACTTCGGCGTGGATGCAGACAAGATTGACGCTGCGCTGACCGGCTATGCGCCGAGCAACAACCGCTCACAGTTTGAGCAGACCGCCGACAATCGCCTCATCGTAGACGCCTACAACGCCAATCCGACGAGTATGGCGGCTGCGCTGAACAACTTCGAGGCTATCAATGCCGACCACAAGATGGCTATCATCGGCGACATGAAGGAGCTTGGCAGCGTGAGCCACGACGAGCATCAGCGCATCGTTGACCAGCTCAGCCGCATGAAGCTCGAAGAGGTGTGGCTCGTTGGCTCGGAGTTTGAGCACACAGCGACGCCGGCTGCGTTCCGCAAGTTTGAGAACGTATCGGAGGTGAAGGAAGCAATTGCTTCTGAGAAGCCTCGCGACCGCTACATCCTCATCAAGGGCAGCAACGGCACACGCCTATTCGAACTGCCAGAGAAACTATAGGAGTCTACGGCATTCTTGCCGTAGTCAAAATAACGTAGCGGAGGTTTCCGGCCTCCGCAGCACCAAGTCAGATAGACATCTTTATCAACTTAAAGACCTACACTGTTGCATGCTGCGGAGGCCGGAAACCTCCGCTACTTTTTACATTCTATTTCTGCGCATAGAGCCACTTTACATCTTCTTGCTCTATCGCACTTCGCCTTTCAATATCGCATCCATCTGAGCAGATGTAGGCTCGGCAGGCAGGCGTTTTATCACATTCTTCACCTTTCTTTTCTGCGCAGCAGTCAGCACGAAGCTGTCCACGATGTCCTCATAGTAGGCTTTCAGGAATTTGCCACGGTTGATGCGTCGGTTTACGCAATACTTTCCGCCGGTTATCGTCTCCAGATCGAACGACTTGTACACGAGTTCGCAGCCGTCATAGTTGTGCTCGCCCTCGCCTTGCGGGAAACTTGTGCTGACGGGGTTGGGCTTTGTGCCCCATCGTGTGAGCGTCTCCTCGTAGAAGAACGCTATGCGGTCGTCTGCCTGCAGATCCATGCTGCTGTACATCGACACCGTAGAGCTCACCTTATAGCATCCGTCCCAGCCTGAGGCGAAGGCTTTCGCGTTGCGCATATCGTCGGGTGAGGCAAGTTCCTTATAGAATATGCTCACGTTGTTGCGACCCGTGCCCGTAGGCACCGACTGCAGCGCTACGTACATCGGCTTGCCGTCGCTGTTGCGCATGGCTGGAACGATGAGCATCTCGCCGTTTGTGGGGTTGGTGCTCGGCGCGAGCGCGAGTCCGTCCATCGTAGCCTTCTCGGGATTGTCCCAGCAGCCTTCGCCGCTCTTCGTGTTGCTGTAGGTGTAGATGTTAAGCAGTCGGCAGCCCGACGCTCTGCTGGTTATTATCACACGACCGTCGGGCAGTTCCTCGCACTTCGGTTCGTCGCCGCCGGGCACGGGCAGAGCAGCAGCGCCGCCGAGAGCGTGCCATGAGTGTCCGAAGTCGTCGGAATATATCACGCGGTTGCCGTTGGGACGCGCCGTGAGTGCGGCATAGATGCGATAGTAGTCGCCCACCTTCACCACTCTACTCTGGAACAGCTTGCCACTGCCGACGAAGGCGGCGTCCATGACATTGCCCTTGTCGAACAAGCCGTATATATCCTCGGTCTGGTCAACCGGTTTCTGCCATGTGCGTCCGCCGTCGGTGCTGCGTATTGCGGCGATGAGGTTCGGGTTCTGTCTGTTTGTGCTGGGTTTGCCGTACACCGTACAGCCCGCAACAGCCATGATGAGCACCTCGTTGCGCTCGCGATCCATCACGACAGCCGGGTCGCCGTAGGCAGCTTCCATCGGAGTCTTATGGGCGTTGATGAGCGAAGTGTCGCCACAAGCCACGTCAATCTCATGCTCGCTCCATGTCCTGCCGTTGTCGTAGCTCAGTTTCACCACGCAGTCGACGCGTCCGAAGCCGGGGTCGGTGCCGCAGACGAGGCGCGCCGCACTCGCAACGAGTCGTCCGCCGTGGCCGCAGGTGATGCCTGGTATGCGATAAGGCGGGACGTCGATGCTGCCCTTCGCCGTACTGAACAGAACTGTGCCGTCGGCGTAGGCTGCAACGGTGAGCAGCAACATGCCGAGAGATAATAGAATTTTCTTCATTGTAGTTTGGTTTTACTTTTTTACCTTTTTACTTTTTTACTCTTTCACTCTTTTTACTTTTTTACTCTTTTACTTTTTTACTTTTTAAAAGTTATGTTCTCCTCCTTGAATTTATCCTTCGGCTGCGGATGTTCCGCCGGATAGCCGATAACGATCATGTTAAGCGGAACGAGATTGTCGGGGAGCGAGAGCGTTGCGCTTATCGCCTTGCAGCGTTCCTCGGAAGGATAGGCGCCCGTCCATACGGCGCCGAGCCCCATAGCGTGAGCCGCAAGCAAGAGATTCTCTGTTGCAGCCGACGCATCCTGAATCCAGAAGTCGCGTCCGCCGCCTTCTATCACCTTATCCATATCGCCGCAGACCACAATGGCGAGCGGAGCCTTGAGCAGCATCTTCGCGTAAGGATTGGCACCCGCCAGACTGTCGAGCACGCTGCGCTGTTCTACAACCACGAAGTGCCACGGTTGCTTGTTCATCGCCGTAGGTGCAGCCATCGCCGCGCGCACCATCTTCTCCACTTTCTCCTTCTCCACGGGGCGCGCCTCGTAGTCGCGTATGCTGGTACGCGTAGCGATATTGTCGAGCACAGCCTGCTCTTGCGTTTGCGACTCGCCGGCGTCTTCTGCGCCCGACACCAAGCGCACGCCAAGCACCACGACGGCAATGGCGAGCACTACGTTTAAAACGATTGACTTATTCTGTAAATTCATAATTCTTAATTGTATAATTCTTCAATTCCTCATTCAACACTCTTGACAAGCGCTCCCGTTGGGCACACGAAGCGGCAGTACGGGCGCGGCACCCACACCGACAGCACGAGGAACAGCGCCGCGAGCACTATCACCCACACCGACGCCGACGAATAGAGGAACGCCGTGAACAGCTCGTAGTCGATCCATGCGGTGCATGTGCCGGTGAGCAGCAGCGCCATGAGCACGCCCCAGAGCAGATTGCGCAGCACGGAGAGCAGTTTCAGTACGCGCGGCGTGATGCGCAGCTTGCGTCGGCTGAGCTTTCCGGCGAGTTCCTGCGCCGATCCGAACGGACAGACATTGGCGCAGTAGTGACCCGACCGACCCGCCAACGGGTATATCAGCGCCACTATCAGCATAAGCAGCGGAGCGGCAAATGCGCCAATCGCCGAAAGACTCACGCCGCCGGAGAAGATTCGCAGGAAGAGCGTGTAGGAGACGAACGTGCCGGTCCACAGACCGAGCACCACGACGTTCACCGCAAGCTGCACAAGATGCAGTCGGCGGTTGTTGTAGAAGAGCGGAACGATGGCTCCGAGCAGCACGACAATCAGCGCAACTATAGGGGGTGCACTTGTCTCAAGTGCACCAACCGAGCCATCCTCACTCCCCACTATATGAGATGCACTTGTATCTGCGGCTCCAACCGAGCCATCCTCACCCCACTGACCGTGCTGCTTGGCATAAGCCAGTCCGCGCTGCATGTTAGCTATTATCGCTCTTGACGAGAACGTAGCGCCCGACACGGCGTCTACCTCCTCGCTCATCGCCTCGTCCACCGACTTGCCTTGCCAGTGGTTAAGCAGCTCCTTCGCGCGGTTGAAGAAGTCGGGCGACTCGGCGTTGGGTTCAGCCTCAACAGCCGCCACCCTGCCGTCCTTTATATGTATCTTCAGCGGCACCGGTCCGCCGTATCCCTGCACGTCCTTTGCCAGCGGCTTTGTGTTCACCACGAACGCTCCGTCGGGCGTCACCTCCAGCGTGTCGTTCTTCAGCGCCTTCGCCTCATGCGCCTCTCGCAAGTCGTGTCCTAATATCCTGCCGTCGCGCAGTATCGCCGCCGCAGCCAGTATCAGCACCACCACGACGAGCGACAACAGTCGCGCCCAGAATCCCTTCCTTTGTCTTTTTACCATATCGTTGTTCTTTTGTTATCCTTCATAGTATCCATTTGGACTCATGCTCGACCAGCGGATATACATTTCCTTATAATTGTCCTTAATAAACTCGCGTATTATACGAAGTTCCTTATCGGTAAGCACACCACGTACTTTCACCTCCGTATCACCATTTCCTTTTACAAAGAGTTTTGCAGAACCAGCCTCCGTCAGTCGTTTGTCGCTTGCGTGAACATGCATAGCTTCAATGATACAATGTGAAGTGAAATACAGGTAATAACCACAAATCATGAAATCAAAATATTTAGGCATACGACTCCTCCATGTATTTTTGATTCTTCTTCCAATAACCTTCCACAATACTCAATTCTACATCATTCATTGTAGTTTCAAGCACTTCGCCCTGTGGCGACAAAACCAATGCATGATGAGGAGCCTTAAGATCCAATACACGTATATTCGAGTCTTCTGTTTTAGTGAATGCATACCCACAGACAATCATATCAGCCGTGGAGCATATCTTCGTTATATCTTCATTGTTCATAATTTCCGATTTTTACTGATTTTATGTCTTTCAAGAATGTTTCCGGATTGATATAGAGATTCTGAAGGATAGGCACAAGATCGATATATTCTTCTGTCACGCCCATCCCGTCATAGTCCGCCAAAACTACAAGGTAGCCGTCATCCCATGTCTTCACCTCAACATATCTTTTCAGTATTGCAGGCGTACGGAAGCGGATGTTATAGTCGGCATACTTGAATGATGTCATATCGCCTTTATTTGACAACACAGCCTGTGTTGCAGATTTTGCCGTATTCATAAATTCACCTCCTTAATCTTTTTGTTAGAATATAAAACTCTGTAGCAAAGATAATGCAAATTGAAGACAATACAAAATGTATTCGTTGATTTTTACTATCCATACATCATAATACGATATCATTACCACGCACAGGAAACATCATTACCACGCACAGGGAACATTGTTACCGCGTATCTGTAATAATGTTACCATGCCTTGGTAACAACCGTTATCTTTGGCATCAATCTGTTAATGTTCGGCAGACAGCTGTAACTGGCGGCTTCTACCGACACATAAACGCAAAAGGGCTGGACTCCTTGCGTGGAATCCAGCCCTTTCTGTTTTTGACTTATGTGTGTCTGCTGATAGCGGCAGCCTATTTCACCACCATCTTTCGACCGTTAACGATGTACAAACCCGGCTTCAGCTTCGGTGCCGCCTCCTTCACCGTCGTGTTGCGGAACAGCACTACGCCGTTCATCGAGCAGATTGTGACGCGCATATCACTGTCGGCGAATATCGCTTCCAGTCCACTTACTACCGTCGTCGTGCCGTGAACCTCAACATCGTGAGCCGGCATTGTCGCCGGAATCTCAATGTCCCAGCCGTTGAACTCTCTGTCTGGCGCAACCTCTGGATCTGGTACGCTTATCGGCGTGCCGTACTCCAGCGTCTGGTCTAAGTAGAGTTCGCCGTCAAGGTATACCGTCAGGCGGTAAGAGTTGATTGAGAACGTACCCGTCACTTCCACATCGTGAGCCGGCATCGTCTCGGGCAGGCCCTGCCAGCCTGAGAACGTGTAGCCCTCCTTCTCGGGAGCTGGCTCGGGAGTAAGAGTAGTGCCGTAGTCAACCTCTACAGACTTGTATTCTGCGCCGTCAACCTTGTACGTGAGCGTGTACTTGTTCACGGTGTAAGAACCCATAACCACGATGTCGTGCGCTGGCATTGTCGCTGGAACGTCCTGCCATCCGGCAAACGTGTGGCCTTCCTTGGCTGGTGCTTCGGGAGCGACAACCTCTTCGCCGTAAACGATGGTCTTGCTCTCGATAACCTCCTCACCAATCTTGAAGACAGCCTGGTAAGAATTGATAGAGAACGTACCCGTCACCTCTACATCGTGTGCCGGCATCGTCTCGGGCAGACCCTGCCAACCAGAGAACGTATGACCCTCCTTCTCGGGAGCTGGCTCGGCTACGATAGCTGTACCGTAGTCAACCTCAACAGACTTGTATTCTGCGCCGTCAACCTTGTACGTGAGCGTGTACTTGTTCACGGTGTAAGAACCCAGAACAACGATGTCGTGTGCTGGCATTGTCGCTGGAACGTCCTGCCATCCGGCAAACGTATGGCCTTCCTTGGCTGGTGCTTCGGGAGCGACAACCTCCTCGCCGTAAACGACGGTCTTGCTCTCGATAACCTCCTCACCAATCTTGAACACAGCCTGGTAAGAGTTGATAGAGAACGTACCCGTCACCTCTACATTCTTTGCCGGCATCGTCTCGGGCAGACCATCCCAACCTGAGAACGTGTAGCCCTCCTTCTCGGGGTTAGGCTCGGGAGTAAGAGCTGTGCCGTAGAGCACGTCCGACTCCTTGTAGCTGACGCCGTCGAGAGTGTAGGTGAGATGATAGGACGTGAGAGCGAACTCAGCAGCAAGCGTCACATCCTCCTTGCCAACGACAACAGAACGCGGGTTGTCGGTAACGCCGTCCGACCACTGCACGAAGTGATGACCCTCGGCAGGAGTAGCGGTGACAGAAAGCGTGGTGCCCTCAGCCAAGCGTCCGCCAGACTCGCTGACCGTTCCGCCCTCGCCAGCCGACAGCGTAACGTCGTGATAGATGATGATCTTCACCTCGTAGGGCGAAGACGGATAGCCCAGACGCGCGTTGGACGAGAATGCAAAGCTGACATTCTCTACATCCTTCACCTCGCCCGTAGCCTTGTTGCGATAGCGGAACACCATCGACTCGCCACGCTCGCTGTTGCTGCGCGCACGGAGATAGAGGCAGTTGCCACCGGTGGGCAGAGGCAGCACCTCAGCCACGCCACGGCATTCGTCGCCGACGAACGTAGCCACGTCGTACTGCGTGTAATCCAACTTCTCTCCGGTGCCGAACACCACATCGAGATAAAGACTCATGTCGTAGCGGTAGGCGCTCGGATTGACGCTCCATGTGTCGGCGGCAGAAGCCGCGACACTATGGAAGAGCGCCATGAGGAGCGCGACTATCGCCATTGTATGTCTGATAATCGAACTTTTCATTGTGTATCGTTTTTATGGTTTAGCGTACGGCAATCTTATGATAGGTGTAGTGTGCGTCGCTGCATACAACAGCAACGTAGACGCCACCCGACAGAGAAGAAATGTCGATGCCACTTTCGCTGATATGTGTCTCGTGCATCACCTTCTGACCGTTGATGTCGAAGAGTTCGACACTGCTAACATCGTCGGCAGCCACGCCGCCGATAACAAGACGCTTGCCAACAACGCTGAGACGCACGTTGCCGTCGTATGCCGTTGCACCGACAGTAGTTGTCTTGCCAACGTTGATAGCATACGGAGCGTCGATGCTGCCCACGAGACTCTCAGAGAAGTCGAGCGTCGCGGTAGCAAGCACATCAGCGCCGTCGCAGTCGGTGACATGGAGAGTGATGCGGTCGCCCACGTTGCCGTAGACGTTCATCATCAGCAGTCCGTCGGCTATCTGACCAACGCCGCGACACTCGCTGCCACAGAACGCAGCCAACAGATAGTCGGCGTTGTCGGCAGCCACGCCGTCAGCGTCGCAGACGGCAGCCACAACAGCCATCACAGACGGATACTTATGCTTGTCGAAAGCAAGCGGCAGACGGTCGGCGATGCCCTGCGTGTACTGTGCGTGAGCCTTCGAGACGATGGTGGTATTGTAAGCCACCTGCTTCTCGGTCTGGCTCTGGTACATATAGCCCTTGCCCGGCACGAGCGTGGTGAGCGTGCCCACCCAGCGTTCGCCGTCGTACTGTGCGAAGCCGTCCTGACCGACGATAGCATCGAGCTTCTCCGCCGTAGTAGTGGCGAAAGCCTCGTCGAGCGTCATGGTCTGCTCGGCAGGATAGCCAAGCCAGTTCCAGCCGTCGCTCAGAGCGATAGGTGTGGCCGGATTCCATGCCACGCCACTGATGCGTGGTAAAGCAACGGCAGCCGATGTCTCCACCTTGTAACTCTCAGACGCTTCGAGAGCGGAGAGCGTACCTATGAGTCCGAGCTGCGGGTCGCGTACAAGCTCCTGCGTCTGACTCTGTACACGCTGTACGGCAACGTCGTCAGCCAACTGTGCGGCAGCAAGACCGTCGGCGAAGCTATGCGACATCCATGTCCAGCCCTCAGCCATGGCGATGTCCATATCCGACTTCTTCAGCGTGTAGCTGAACTCCTTCACCTCCGACACCTCGTCGCTGCCCACCATTGTCATGGCCTTGATGTGGGTGTCGTCATTGATGACGATAGGCACGCTGTACTTGCGTCGGGTGCCGTTCTCGTCGCACGGACATGTGCCGTCCGTCGTGAAGTAGATCGTAGCATCCTTCGAGTCGGTAGCCAGTTCGAGCTTCGTGCCGCGATATACGGCAGTGCCGCTGGCGCGCGAAGCGGTAGGAGCCTCGGCGGTGACAATCTCGGTCATCACGTCGACCGTACACTGTCCCTTCGCCGTAACGTCGTCGATAGAGAACGAGAGTTGGGTGCGTCCCGGGAGGTCGCCCTTTATCTTCACTACCGCCTTGCCCTCAGCGTCGAGAGTGAGGTCGGTGGCGTCGAGCGACGCAACCATATCCGACGAGTTGGCGATGTGAACGACGCGTCCGGCAGCAGCCTCACTCGGCAGAGCGTAGACGGTGAGTTCCTTCTCAGCTCCGTAGAGCACCTTGGTGTTCTCGGCAGTGATCTGCTGCACCTCCTTCTCTACGTCGAGCGTCTGACTATAGGTCTCGGTCATCGGTATGCCGGCATACGACGTAACATTGCGGCTTACCATGAGGCGAATCTCGCCGGTTGTGGTGGCGAGAGCCTGCTCGGGCACGAATCTGACGCGCGAAGCGTAGCGCACAGCCTCAGCATCGTCGGGCGAAGCGTATTCGTCGGCAAGCGCCGCGTCTACGAGTTGTATCTCGCCCGCGAGCTTCTTTCCGCCAGCCGTCACGCTGATGTTGGCATCAGTAAGGGTTGTCGGGTCCATGTACTTGTCGAACTGCACCTCTACACCCTCTTCGTATGCACGAGCCTCTACGACCTCAGGCTGCTTGTTCTGAGTGATTCCGACGTTCACCTCCAACTGCGGCGGCGGCACAGGCAACCATTCGCTGTATGCGGTGAGGTATCCGTCCTTCTCGAACTTCACCTGCCAGAGTCCCTGCGGCACATCCCAACGATACATACCGTCCTCGTCGGTGAAGAGCGGGTTCTTCTGAGCATATTCCTCTGCGTTCCACATCACGACTTCCTCGTGCTTGTCGCCCCAAAGGTCCTCCACCTCTTCCTTATAGTAGATGGTGGCTTGCACGCCCTCCACACGATTCTCAGGCACAGCCTCGTAGACGTAGCCTGCAGGGTCGTGGTTGATGGTGAGCGGGTCGAACGGCGGACGATTGGGAGTATACTCGTCGTTGAACATGTCGTCAGGACAGTCGGATGTGCGCCTTATAAGGCTCTTCACCTCGGTGAGGTGCTCAATGTTGGTTCGAGCATAGCAGCTCTCCCAATGACTCAAGCCCTTGTCGATGCCGTACGAAACAAGATTAAGGACGAGCGAAGCGCCTAATGTCTCTGGAGCGGATGCCACTCCGGCAATGCCAAGAGCCGTATTACCCAAGTCGCCAACGCCCTTCGAAGCATCTCTTACGACGATCCATGTTCTGTACTTTTTAGCCAATGCTATGATCGACTCGACATCATTGCCAGCACAAGACTCCTTTACCGACTCGATGATGCGGGTCCATTCCTTCATACGGTCGTAGCCGACAAGGATATCAGTTCCGACAGTCCAGCCGCCGACAAAAGCACCTACTCCACCTAATGCGTTGCCAGCAATCTTAAGGTTCTTGAGATTCTTAAGATTCTTGCCGACACTTGCTTCCAGGCTTTCTATCTCAGCCTTTACATTCGGATTCTTATTGCCTGCAAGAGCTACGAGCTGGTCGAAATTGTCGCTGAAATATCTTGTCTGCATCGACTCGCCCAGTTGTATAGACAAATCGGCTGCGCTTAGGATATCTCCAACCTTGCCAGCCCACTCTGCATAGAGTTCTCTTTGCTCTTTGGCAACCGCATCGTAGAAGGCAGCAACAGCCTCATCCGAGTCAGCGTCGAAGCTGGCAGGAATGTCGTTGTTTCGGCTGCTCCACACATCGCCGTTAGAGTTGCGGACGGTAAAGTCGGTGTTGCCGTTGAAGCCTTCGGCTATCGACTCGAAGTTGTAATCGCCAGGTGATACATATTCTGCCGATCCCTTGTCAGAAGAGACGGAAGCCGAGATGTCGGTACCAGGCAAAGACACGTTCGTATCATAAGGATTCGGAGCATCCTGCATGTATCGGTCTGCATCCGGATTCTTGTCCTCCTCGCGTTCGCCGAACAGTATCGCACTACCTCCGTTATAGTCGGCGTCTTCAAGTATGCCGAGGTTCACGTTTCCGCTACTTCCGTAGGCAGGAACGTCGTCGTTGCCGGTGTAGTATTTGTATACACGTTTCTTGATACGATTGACGTAAGCAATCTTCTCCTCACGTGTCACGTCGTCGCGCTTGATATATACGAAGGCGTCGTCAACGAGTTGCTTGAACTCGTCTGCCTTGTCCTTCTCGTTCGCCATCTGGTCCTCATACTTCTTTGCGATGAGCTTAGCCTGAGCCGAGTCGTAGCTGTAGTCGCCCTTCGCAATGTAGTTGACGCTGAGGTTAACGATGCCGTTGTAGGTATCAAACTTCACGTTGGCAAACCATATCGACTTGCGGGTGTCGTAACTGCAGTCGATAGTGCGCACCGAACCGTCCTCGCCGAAGATGTTCAGATACACCTCCTGCAGCACATCGGCGCTGTTATTGGTAAAGTCGAGCGTGAACAGCACGTTGTCGGGCGTGTAGTACCACGAGTGTGAGGTGGTGCCCTTCTCGAAGTCGAACACGATTGTCGGGTTCGTGTTCATGGTCACCGTCTTTATCTTAGGATAGTTGCTGATGTATGTCACGTTCTTGGTCTCGGTGAGAAGCATACTGCCCGACTCGGTCGTAATCTTCGCCGAGATTGGATACTCGTTCAGATTAAACACATTGAGCAACGTACACTCTGCATTCCAACTGCCGTTCGCCTTTGCCGTGGTGTGACCTACGAGTTCGTTGTCCGAGTATACGTCTACCTTAGAACGTGCCGGCGCCGAACCAGCCACATTGATTGTAGCCGATGTTATTATCTCGGGCACAATGATGTCGAGCGTCTTCACCTCCACGGTTGCAGAGCCGATGGGCTGCGTGAGCGTGGCGCCCTTGTAGTCGAACACTACCGATGCGGTGGCGTTGAACGTGCTGCTGGCGGTTGGTATCACGCAGAAGCGCGTCTGTGCCTGATAGTTGTCGCCGAGCTGTACGGTGAGTCGCTTGCCGCTGAGTGTGTACGGCATGAGCTTCGGACCCTGAATGACTGACTTCTCCACGAAGTCGCAAGCGTCAGGAAGGTCTACAACGAGCTTCACATTGCTTATATCGCTCTTGTATACGCCCTTGAAGTCGACCACCGAACTTAGCGTGAGATACTTGCCGTTGGTGATGCTGCTCTTGTTGGAAGAGAACGAGGTTGAAGCCGTTGTGTAGCTGAACAGACTCTCGTCAAATGCCGGAACGGTAGCGTTGTGCACGGTCGCAATCTTTCCTGTCTCCACCTTTACCGCGTTCTTCACGTAGTCCTTGCCTTCGCTGAGTCCTATCTCGTCGAAAGCAGAGAGACGAAGTATGGAGTTCATCAGTTCCGACTGACCCATCGTGACGAGTGTGTACTCGCCGTCATCAACGTCAGCGAACGAAGCCTTAGCCTCAGCATATGCCGTCTTTTTGAACAGCTCGCCGCCAGCGCTGTAGAGCATTGCTGTCACGGCGCGGTTGTCGGTCATCTCGAACGATGCTTCTATGCAGCCCTTGCCTACGATGTCGAACGTAGCCTGCGCGCGGCGGTTATCGTCCACCGTCACCATACGTTCTATCGGACTGAATGCGCCGGTCTTAGACACTGCGGTAAGACGCAGTTGGTCGCCGATGTTCATGGTTTCGTCGAGCACGGTGAGCGTAGGATACTGCACCGAGAGGTCTTTCTGCTCGCGGTTCTGCGTCACGTTGAACACGCTGACAGTCACGTTGCGATGGTCGGCGTAGAAGTTCTGCGTTTCTTCCGCTCCGGCTGCCTTATACGTGAATCCGTAAGCGATGCGTGCGCCTACCATCGACTTCATCACCGCCTTGCCCATGTCGCGCTGTGTCTCGTCGTCGGCAAATGCACCGAGCGTGTCGAGCTTGTTCACGCACTCCGTAGCTGCTACGACGAGGTGTGTCTCGGGCGCAGCCAGAACAGACAAGGTCCATTGTCCGCGACGGTCGGTCTTTGTGGTGAACGTCTTTTGGAACTTGCCGTTGAGCGTCTGCGTTGCCGACACCGAAGCGTCTGCAATATATATGTCGTCATCGTCAACAACGGTTCCGGTAAGGGTGATGGTGCGCAGCGGCTGCAGTTTTACAACGCAGATGTTGTTGGCACCGCTCACGCTGATTGCGGTGTCGGCAGGAGCCTTGTACGCTGTGCCGAGCTTGTCGCTGAGCGTAACGCGGCATACGAGTTGCTGTCCTTCAGGAATCTCGCCCAACGATACTGCCTTGCGCAGATATACCGTCGTGCCGTCTTCGAGCGGCTTGAGCCATTCTACGGTTGCCATCGACGTGAGGTTCTCGCCTTCGGGCGAAACCACCTTTGCCGCAACGGTGTGCAGAGGCTTCAATGTGCCGAACGCCACTTCCATGTCGTCATCCGGAATGGCTACGTTCTCGATGCGTCCGATCTCAAGTCCTGCACGCGAGTACATATATACATTATACTGCTCGTCCTTGCGCAGTCCGCTGAACGTGTATATCTGTCGGTCGGTGATGACATACTTCTGTCGCACGCCCGAGTTGATGTTCACCAGTTCGATGGTGTTGTTCTTATAGCGTCCGTCCTTGCCTTCAGCCGGCAGGTTCACCTGCAGCATGTGTGCATCGTTGGTGATAGGCTGAATGGTGAAGTCCTTCCAGCCTTCGGCGGCAGCATACAGCTCTACGGCTTCTTCGGGAACATAGATGATGCAGTTGGCTTTGTTCGTAAAGTTGACGAACGGCTCGTTATAGCAGCTCGGCGGCTCCATTGCGTAGACGGTGAGTGCGATGAGGTTCTGGCAGTTGCCGAACACCTCGTAGCCCAAACCTGAAATGGTAGCCGGAAGCGCAACCGACGCAACCGACAAATCATAGAAAGCCTGGTAGGGCACACTCGTAGCGCCACCCGTGCGCGAGAGGTCGATAGCCGAAGCATTGGTGAAGTAGCGCATGCAGTAGTAGTCGTCGTCCGTCATGCGTCCCTTCACAATCAGTCGGTTCACGTTCTGATAGTTGTCGCTGCCCACAGTGGCGTCGAGCGCACTATAGAGGTCGCCTGGTGTGAAGTCGTCGATGATAGCGAGTCCGGTAGCGGCGTTGTAGTAGTTGGCGCCCGGATTGCCTGGCGACACGGGGTCGTAGACGAGTATCGCCACAACCTGCGCACCGGCGTCAGTCATCGTAGCACTGAAGTAAGTAGACTTTTCCTCCTGCGCCACACCGTTCAACATCCATCCCTTGAAGCGGTAGCCTGTTGCGGGATTGACTCTGACGGTATATGTCTCTCCTGACACCACCTCGGAAGCCGAGAGCGAGAACGTAGCTGATCCTGCCGGCGACGCTATGGCCGTAAGCGGGCGTTTCAGCTTAGGCTGCTCAGGGTCTTTGGGGTTGGTAGGGTTATAGACATAGTTGGCAGTAAGCACCATGTCCGAAGCCGGCATCTCGAAGTTATAATAGCTGTTGGTGCTGACGGTCTCGCCGTCGCGTGTCCAGCCTTTGAACACGTAGCCCGAGTAGGTGTCTGCAGAGATGTACACCCAATCGCCCTCCTTGTAGGTGTCTGCGCCCGAAAGCGATGCAGCACCGATAGGGTTGCATACCACAGTGAGCTTATATGTCTTCACGGGCGGCGTCGGCGGCTGCGGATCGGAAGGCGATTCGGGGTCGTACACGATGTCTGCCATGACCGTGACGTCGGTAACTGAAGGCATTACGAAATGGTATTCGCTGTACTGCTTTTCAAGCTGCTTGCCATCGAGCGTAAGGCTGCGGAGTCGGTAGCCGCTGTTCAGGTTTACGTTCAGATATACGTTCGAGCCGTCGGTTATATATGCTTCGCCATCGCCTCTGAACGAGCCGTATTCTGCGCTGTATGTGTTATAGTTGAGAGCGCTGAGACCGCCCTTGTTGTTGGTTCTGAACGAGAGCTTACTCTTTGCCTTGTAGGTGTATGTGGCGGATGCTATGGTGCTCACGCCGTTCGCATTGACGCACACTGCCTTTAGCGTGGCGTCCGCGCCTGTTGCTATCTCCACCGGAGCGGTATATACCATGCCGTTGTCTGCCGTCGGGTCGGTGCCGTCGAGCGTGTAGCGTATGGTTGTTACAGGCTCGTTGAGGTCGGTGATAACCGCTTGGAACGTGCGGTAGAACTCGCCGCTCTCGTGCGAGATGACCGGCGCCTTCGGCTTGGGCTTCACTTCGCCCATCGAGTTGAGATACACCTTGATGTTCTTCACGCGGAACTGTCCTTTGTTGATGTTGAACAGCACCTCGGTTGCAGCCGTGCTGCTCTCCCATGTGTACAGCTTGGCCGTGGCGTCATAGCTCACGCTGCCTTCGCTGGCTGAGAGCGTGGTGGCATCGTTCTTGTATGTCTCTGTCAGAAACTCCACCTTCGACACGTTGCACTCTTCCGGAGCGTACATAGTGACGGTGTTGCCGGTGTACACTCTGATTGCACCATTGTAATACCTCGGAGGTATCGAGTTGGTATTCTTGTCGAACACGAACGAGATGCCTGTGGCCTCATCGTCCAGGCTCGCTACGTCGGTGCCGTTGCCGAGAGTCTGGTCGGGTACCAGCTCGACGACGGTTTGTGCCGACAGCGGGCAGCCCGCTGCCCACCCTACTATGAGCAGGGCGAGCAGCATGGCCGTTCGTTGTATGTTAATAAATAGGTGTTTCATAAGAACAAGGTTTTTACTTTATCACTGTCTTATATGTCTTCTCGCCGCATACTACGACGTAGATGCCTGCCTGTGCCTTTGTCTTGAACTCGGCGTAGCTGCCGCTGAAGACGGTCATGCCGGCTGCGTTCACTACTGTCACTTCGGCGTCGGCACCTATCTCGGCTGCGATAGCGTCGATAGCGGTCAGAGGCGACTTGAAGCTTATCTGGAAGCGGCCTGCCGTAGTGCCGGCTGCTGCCTCGAAGCTGTAAGCGCCTTCGCAGAGGTTCACGGTTGTGCCAGTCTCACGGTCGGTGAGCATCACCGCCCAGTCGGCTGTGTAGCGGCCAGAGAGCGTAATGGTATATTCGCCTGCCTTGGCAGTGCGGATGGCGAGCTGTGCTGTGCCGTCTGCGAGCGGACGTTCGCAGATGTCGTACTTCACGTCGGCGTCTACGTATATCTCGGCGCCCGACGGCTTGGAAGCGAAGAACTTAGCTGCGTCGCGAGTGCAGTCGTAACCCATCGATGCCTTCTCGTTCAGCACGATGCGTGTGCGGTTGTCGCTGCCGCAACCCTCGATGGTGAAGTTGAAGACATTGCGCTGTGCGCCGTCGATGCTGCGTGCCGGAGCGCTGTTGACGCCAGGCTTCTGAGAGTCGGCCTTGGTAGCCTTGAGCGCGTCATTGTAGTGCATGCGTCCCTCGGCGCCGAACACCATCTGCTCTACGTCTATCGGTCGCTGCACGAAGAACGACTCGTAAGGACGCAGGATGATGTCGTCGTCAATAGGCGAGTAAGCCTGATAGTTATAGCCATTCCAGAGCACGATTGGCGAGTAGAACTCGTCCTTCAGCTGGTTCATGTCGAAGTAGCACGGGTATGGGTTGCCCACGAGGTTCCACGAGCGGTTGTGAGCGAACTCGGCTGCATACTCCTCAAGCGGCACGATGATGTCGTTCGAGGTGAAGAGACGGTTCTTCGTAACGGTGTTGCGCGACGGGAATACCACCACTGCGTCGTTGTTGTTTCCGTTCTCGTTTGTGGTGTTGTTGGCAGCCTGAATGATGTAGCCCTTGCCTGCCTGCAGCACGCCGTCTGCCGGCACATCCTCCCAATTGCTTGAGGCGCCGGTCTGCTCGGTCTGGTCGCCGGTGGCAGCCGCACGCTTGGCGCTGTTGTACTGGCGGATAACGTAGTCGGTGTTGTTGAGTGCGTATACGTCGCTCATCTGCACGTCGTACTGGAACGAGATGAAGTGCCATTCGTTCTTCTCGAGCTTCACGCTGCAGAGCACGCTGTCGGCGCGCATATTCTCTGCGTTGTTGAGGAGTGTCGGTCGGCGGTCGCTGCTGTAGTATATGCAGTTGTTCTCGTTGATGTTATTGTTGTTGCGGTTGTAGAAGTAGTTGTTGATGGTGAATACGCCTGCCGAGAGTGTGCCGTCGCCCGAAGCGGTGAGCTGTCCGACGCTGTTCTTTGCAGAGCTTCCCCAGTAGTAGTTGTCGATGTAGTAGTCGAGCGTCATGTTCGGGTTGTCCTGCAGCACGGCGTTGTCTCCCGACTGGAGGTCGAACGTCATCGGTCGCTTGACGTAAATGTTCTTCACCGGCTCATTGAGTGGCTTCATGATGTAGAACTCGCTCCAGTATTGTGCGTCGCGGTAGGCGTCGATAGTGAACGGAGCTATGTAGAGCGTACAGTGGTTGAGGTCCATGCCACCGGTGAAGCTGCCAGTTGCAAGCGGAGGCACGATGGCCTTACACTTCACGGCGAGCAGGCCGCTGCAGTTCTGCAGGGTGCTGTAGCTGAAGTCTTCCACGCTCGACGGTATGGTGAGCTCGGTGAGGGCGCTACAGCCAGAGAATGCGTACGAACCTATCTTGGTAAGCGTCTCGGGCAGGGTGATGCTGCTGAGGGCGCTGCATCCGCTGAATGCGTTGTTGCCGATAGACGTAACCGCCTCGGGCACTACCATCTCGCTAAGTGCCGTACAATTCTCGAACGTACTGCTGCCGATGGTGCGAAGCGTCGGCGAGAGCGTCACTTTCTGCAGCTGCTTGCAGCTGCTGAACACATTGTTTTCGAGAGCTGTGATGGTCTGCGGAACGGCTATTTCTGTTATTGCCGTACCGGCGAAGGCGTTAGAACCGAGAGTCTGCAGCGCGTCTGAGAGGACGGTGGGTGCGAACATGCTGCAAGTATTGAACGCATACGATCCGATGTACGCAACCTTCGAGATGTCGAAGTCGGCGAGCTTGTAGCAGCTGTTGAATGCCGAGTTTTCGATGCGTTCAACGCCGGCGGCGTTCACCTTAGCGAGACGCTGGCAGCCGTCGAATGCATAGCTTGGTATGATCTTGAGGTTCTCGGGCAGCGTAATCTCATTGATGGTCTTCTGTCCGTTGAGGAACGACGAAGGCAGAGCCTGGAACGTAGCGTCGGCGAGGTCGAGACAGCGCAGACGTGTGAGCTTCTTCATGTTAGAGAGGTCGGTATCGTTGAGCGCACCTATCACCTTCACGTTGATGCCCTGGCTCCAGTCGGCGTCGGTCATCTCGATGTAGGTCTGTGCGAACTCGCCCTTGCGCTGCACGTTTACGGCGAGCCAGTCGAAGTCCCAGCCCTCGGGCTGCAGGTCGGCGTTATACCAATTAGAGTTGGCGCTATACTGGTCGTAAGCCTCCTTGGCTCCGATATATACAACGTAAGACGACGGAATGCTCCAGTCGGTTGTAGGCATGTTGCCCTTCATGTGCAGCTCGTTGAGACGGCACATCGAGTTGTTCCAGTTGAGATATATCTGGTCGTAGCCGGCGGGCACGGCGAGCGACTTCAGGTTAGACGCTTTCTCGAATATGCGATATGATGTTTCGTAGTAGTTGCTATTGCCGGCAGAGGTGATCTGCATGACGCTACCGTTCTCGTACGGTGTCGATTCGGGCAGCTGTATGCTGTCCTGCTCAGTGAATATCTCTACGACACAGAAGCGGTCGCCGTTCTTCATTATGCTGAAGTAGTCGCCTTCACGTTCGCCTGCTATCACCCAGCTGTTCTGGATTCTCGGCTCGGGATAGAACGACTGCTCCTCGCCGATAAGCACGCGCTTTGCGCCAAGGAACGTATAGTTGCTGCGGTCGAGTCCGTAAGGCAGGTGCAGGTAGATATTGCTCAGGTCGGCATCTCTCATTATTGTGGTGTTGCCGGTCACGGCGAGGTCGGTGATGGCTGAGCCTTCGAAGTTGAGATACAGCTGCGGCACGTTCGTGAGGTCGAGCGTGGTCACGCTCTGTGCCTTAGACCAGTCGAAGCGGCTCTTTCTTGCGTTGCCGAATATCTCCACCTTGTGCTTCACGCCGTCGAGCACTACGCTGTCGGGGATGGTTACGGTGGTGGCAGTAGAGCGGATGCCCTCAACGGCAAGCATTCCGTCGTAGTAGTCGAGCGTGAGCGTGGTGAGTCCGTCGTCGCACGTTGCCTCAAGCACCTTCAGCTCCCAGCCTTCGGCCTTCAGCTCGGCAGAGTTCCATGCGTCGTCGTACTTGAAGTCGTTATACGATTCCTGCGAAGCGATGTACACGCTCATGCCCGAAGACAGGGCGTACTGCGTCTCGGGTTTAGCGCCCTTAATGTGAAGCTCGGTGAACGGCGCTGCTTCCCAGTCGACAAAGAGTTTCTGACAGCGTTCGGGGAGAACAACCGACTTGAGGTTGGGCGCCTTGGCGTAAAGCGCCTCCGGAGTGGCGGTGTGCTGCGCGCCGAACTGTGTGATGTATATTTTGTTGCCATACCAGCTGCTTGTAGTCGGCAGAACTACGCTCTCTTCCTGCGTGATGATCTCAACCAGGTTGAGGTAGCCCATGTTGTTCATTACGCCGAAGTATTCGCCCTCGCGCTCGCCGGGCATGATCCATGCGTTGTCAAATGCCGACTCGGGATACTCGGGCTGCTCCTCGCCGATGAGGATGCGCTTGAAGTTGAAATCCTTATACGGCGAGCGCAAATAGCCGTAAGGCAGATGCAGATAGATATCGCCCAGATAGCCGTAGCTGTTAATCGAGCAATTGTCGCTTAGGTAGAGATCGGTTACGGAAGAACCGCCGAACAGCAGATTCACATTCTTCACACCGCTGAGGTCGAGCGAGGTGACGCTCTTCGAGCCCGACCAGTCGAACGAGTCGAACTTCGGCTTGCCGAACAGTTCTACTACGTACTCCTTATCGTTTATAAACACGCTGCTCGGAGCTACAAAGGAGGTAGCCGTGGTGTTCATGCCCACCATGCACAACGTGGTGTCGTTGAGGTAAAGACCGAGCGTCGTAACGGTGTCGGGGCATACTATGGTGTAGGCGTTGTCTGCCATGTCCTCGGTGATGCCAAGACCAGGCAGATTCTTCTCTGCGCTCCACTTCTCTGCCACGAGAATATCGCGAGAAGAGTAGAACGCGTTGTCGTGCGACTTGATGACGGTGCTCTTGTCGCTCTTCTGAACGATGAATCCAAGATACATTATCTGCCCCTCGGCCATCCAAGTGTTTACAGAGAAATCGCTTGTATAGTTATTCTCGGCGCTAAGCGTCACTTCTGTCGAATTGGCGATATACAGCGAATTATCATTATCTGATGTATAGAGAATGCAAGGCTTTACGATAGCATCGCCGTCAGCCTCCAGCCGGCCGCTGAAGCTGTACATGTCCTTATACGATGCTACCCATGAGTCTACGCCGTCCTTCTGCTTCGTAAGCAGGACGTTGAAGCTGAGATCGCTACCTGTAATCTCCATGACATTAGAGGCAAGATCAACAGTCACGTAGCCATTGTGCGCCAACGATGTGCCGTCATCGAACTTCCACAAGTCGACCACCTGTGTCTGCTGGCTGCTCTTCAGCTTCTTCATGCGGGCTGTCTTGCCGCTGTCGGGCACTCTGTTGCGTGCCAAGGCGAGACTCGCCTCGTCTATCTTCATGTCGTTTAGCGACTTGCCCTGCTTTTGGGAGGCAGAACTTAACATTTGCTTTAGTTGACTGATGGGGCCTTGACCGGTTGCGGCGAAGGCGAGTGTACACAGAACGGCTGCGAACACACCCAGAGTGATAAGCGTTCTTTTCATTGTGTTGAGTTTTTGGATTGTTTATGTTATTTCTATCTAATTTCTGTATTGACGTGCCTTAAACCTCTATTCCAACTTCTGCATTGACGGCGTGAACGCTATTCTGATTGATACATTGACGGCGTATAACGTTGCAGCCTACTCCTTGTGCAGGGGCATCAACGTCTATTATTGCACAGTTAGGGTTTATGGTTTCTGGGGTTGTCTAGTTTTTTACTTAATTCGGGTTTAGTTTTTTATTTAATTACGGGTTTAGTTAGCTTTTAGTTTCGGGGATTTTAATAAGTTTTCGTTTAGTTCAGTCTATTCTTGTTCTACAGAACAAGCACACATAGGGAGCAATTAAATCTCAAGGTCTAGTCAGTAAGCAGGCGCAAAAGCCTGTCATTTGCAAAGATAGTATATTTTTTAATACAATGCACATTTTCTTCAACTTTTTTTTCGCACTCCAGTTTTCATATCCCTCTCCCACTGCGTTTTACAAGCCCAGCCACCACCTTTTCCGCTACATTGGCAACGAGCGGTTCGTGGTAGAGCGGGCTAACAATGCAAAGATAAAGGTGGCCCGTCCATTCTATTTTTAAATATTGCTGTCCGCTAAAACTCCAAAGAGCATAAAAAACCTGCC
>UMHE01009806.1_pt1 | contig 24456 bp, 16 predicted proteins | sample 1965451 | NCBI WGS metagenome assembly UMHE01 (sample SAMEA4836090, study PRJEB28245) | human gut metagenome | biome: gut microbiome; material: fecal sample | place: Denmark | collected 2008 | reverse complement strand
GTATCCTGTCGAGAATGGAATCGGAACGGAATATCATCCCTCGAGACTGTTGCTTTGCGATAATAATAAGTGGATTTTATCAGCGTCACACAAACAGGAAAAGAGCTCCACATTTTTTACGACCAGTGATGGGGGGAGGAATTGGGAGAAGAAATTCAGTCCTGGTGGGGGCTGGAATTGCAACAATATCGTGATACAGGATAGCATCTTATACTGTTCTTTTTACGATTTGGTAAGAAGAGGAGTGACTGTCAATAGAGGTCGGGTTATGTCATCAACAGATTTTGGATCAACGTGGAAAGATCATCTTTTATTGAATGACGAAGTCCAGCAATTACTGGTTGCTGATCAAACGATAGCGGTCCAGCTTCTTTCCGTTTCAAAAAGAGACGGAAAGAAAACTTATGACATAGGTTATTCCATTGTTTTTTCACATGGCGATGATAAAATTCATTGTCTTCATAGTCTTGATAACGCCTTTTCATATAGTTTCTCTCAAGACAAAATTGCCGTTGATGTAAACAATGGGGACTATATTCTCATAATCAATCCCGCAACAGAAAAAATTGATTCAGTCCGAAATAATTTCAAGACTGCCTATAAATTTATTTATGGCGAGGACATCCTCGGAGTCTGGAACGGGAAATTGGCTGATTACTTCAGGATTGTCGGGGATTCCGCCCACTTTGTGTCCCGCATAAAGTTCCAGGGTCCGTTTAGCGATCACATCCCGGACAACCTCAATTCTTTCTCTGAATATGCTCATTCGACAATTTATGAATATGACTGATTATCACCTGAATAGCCTACGCTTAAAGATCCGTATGGCCACAAGTAGCAACTTCTCCACCGGAAGGAACGCCGAAAGGTTCCTCAAGCCGCTGAACAGCATGTTGGAAGGCGTGAACGCCTCCTTGACATCAAGAAGCGACTCACGCACAGCAAGTTCCCTGCGCCGAAGGCGCTCCCGGACATCTTTCTGGGCGGACTCCAGCCCGTCCATCGTCTTGATTTCAGAGTATCTCATGGCCTATCTGTCCTCGTCAAAGAAAAGCTTGATGAACATCGGAACGAAAGTATTGCGGAAAAGCCTCTTTCTCAGCAGGATGACAATCCCCAAAATCACGGCGAACACCACGGCCACGATCCCCGCGCCGGCAGCGTAACTGCCGATCAACTCCCCGATCCACATCACGCCACCGACCGCAAGCGCTGTCAGTATGACCGACACGATGAACAGGACAAGCAGCATGTAGAGCAACTTGCCGAGCGTCAGGGAAAGCCCTTTCGCCGTCCTCAGCTTAAGGTCGTCGATCCGAGCCTCAACATAGTCGGCGGTGTTCCGGCCAAGATCCTCGACAGGTTTAGTGAACTCGCTCATCATCAGATGTTTTCTGAACGCCCATCGGCATATTCAATGTCCTTCTGAATGGAGCTTTCCAGCTTCTCCAGACGCTCAAGGATCCTCATCCTCACATCCTCCTTCAGATCCTCAGCCTTGTCCTGCAGCTCAGCCCTGAGGTCATTGAGTTCCATCCTGGCGAGCCTGGCCCGCGCCCTGGCCGAATCAGCCGCATCGCCGGCAGTCTCCCTAAGTTTCCTGCGAGTCTCCTCGCCCTTCTCCGGAGCGAACAACAGCCCCAGAGTCAGCCCCGCGGCCGCCCCCGCGACAAACGCGAATAAAGAATCACCTTTCATAACATTCGATTTTCACAAACTTACATAAAAATCTGCGATTTTTACGCCCGTCCCATAAGAAAGGAACAGTTTTTTAGAGGAAATATAAACCATACTGATCAGAAATCCAATTCATCAGCGCCGATTTCTGTTTGCCAACACAAACGGAACTCCTCGGGCAAGTGACAATAAGGCCATAACGCAACCCGTGAGTGTCCCGCAATCCTTCCGGGCGACAGAAAAGGGTTCCACAATCCTCTCGTGCGCAAAAGTGACCCTCTCACGTACGAAGGCCTTATTTTGATCCTCCTCGTGAGCAGGAAGGCCAGGTCTGCGCACGGAAAGGACTGCCGAGGCTGCCTCGTGAGCAGGAGGGCTTAGTCTGCGCACGGGAGGGACTGCCGAGGCTGCCTCGTGAGCAGGAAGGCCGGGGCTGCGAACGGGACCATAGACACTATTTTCTGACAGGGGCGCACTGGACGCCGAGGAGTTTCAGGGCGGAGACGAGGTCGGTGGTGACGGCTACTTTGTACTTGGTGGAACGGAACTCTATGCTGTACTTGGTCTGAGGGTCGTAGAGGTACATCTTCAGAGGGACGGTGCCTCGGTTGGACTGGATCAGGGACACTAAATCCTTGCGGAACCTCTCGGTCAGCATCTGGGTAGTGATGCTGATGGAAAAAGCGTTCAGCATGGTCTCGTTGACGTTGCCAAGAAGCATTATCTTCTTGACCCTGAAAGCGTAAGGCGAAGTCTTGCCTTGAGCGCGCTCCTCTGGCTTGATGAAATATTTCTCCTCGATGTCGCCCTCGATGTAAAGGTTCTCGTGCGGCTTCATATAGCTCATAAAAGCCTCGTGGTCACGTCCGAACAGCGCCAGCTCGTAGGCTCCGCTGTAATCCTCCAGTTTAGTCTTTGAATATGGCTTGCCGGTCTTCGTGGTCAGGGTGCCGCACTCGGTGACAAGACCGGCAACGGCAACCTTCATCTTCTTCTTGGAGGACTCACACTCGGCCACCAGCTTGTTCAGATTGGCCAGCTCGCATGTCGTAAAACTCTCAATCTCAAAGGCGTATTTGTCCAGAGGATGAGATGAGATGTACATCCCGACATATTCCTTTTCCTTCTGGAGCCACTCGAAATCATCGTCCGCGCCGACCATTTCAGGGATTTCAGGGCGCACCGGCCTCATCTCCTCGGCCTCGCCGAAGAGCGATGCCGCTGAATCGACGGCGTCCTGGCAGTAAAGGGTGGCGTATCTGGCAAGTTCGTCGATGAACAGGTTGCCGCTGCGGCACGGCAGGAAAAACTGTTTGCGCTGGATGCCGAACGAATCGAAGCCTCCTGAATATACAAGGCACTCTATCGCCTTTCTGCCCAGCGAGTTACCAAGCCTTTCGATGAAATCGAACACATCGGCGTAGGTACCGTTGGCTGCCCTGTCGGCGATGATCGCGTCCGCCACATTGGAACCGAATCCCTTGATCCCCTTCAGGCCAAAACGGATGTTGCCTTCCTTGTTCACGGTGAAGTGTGAATATGACTCATTGACATCCGGGTTCAGCACCTTGATCTTGTGAGCCTTGCAGTCGGACAGAATCTTCTTGATCTCCGGCATGTTGGAGAGGTTGCAGGAGAGGTTGGCCGCGAAGAACTCGGCGGGATAGTGGCATTTCAGCCAGCCGGTCTGGTAGGAGACCCATGCATAGCAGGTGGCGTGGGACTTGTTGAAGGCATACTGCGCGAATTTCTCCCAGTCCTTCCAGATCTTGTCCAGCATCTTCTCCGGATGGCCGTTGGCCTTGCCGCCCTCCATGAACTTGTCCTTGAGCTCGTTCAGAATCGTAATCTGCTTCTTGCCCATCGCCTTGCGGAGCTTGTCAGCCTGACCCTTCGTGAAGCCGGCCAGCTTCTGGGAAAGAAGCATCACCTGCTCCTGGTAGACGGTCACACCATAGGTGTCCTTAAGGAACTCCTCCATCTCCGGGAGGTCATATTCAATAGGCTTGAGTCCCAGTTTTCTGTCGACGAAATCCGGGATGTAGTCCATAGGGCCCGGACGGTAGAGGGCGTTCATCGCGATGAGGTCCTCGAAACGCTCAGGATGCAACCTCTGGAGCCAGGTCTTCATGCCCTCGGATTCAAACTGAAAGACGCTGTCCGTGTCGCCGTGTCCATAGAGTTCGTAAGTCGGCTTATCGTCAATCGGAATCGCCTCGATGTCGATGTCCGTGCCAAAGCGCAACTTAATGTTGTCCAGACATTTGTGGATTATGGACAGGGTGTTGAGTCCCAGGAAGTCCATCTTCAGCATGCCGACCTCCTCGATGTAGTGGCCGTCGTACTGCGAAGTCCAGACATATTGCCCCGATTCCTTGTCCATCGAAAGGCAGATAGGAATATAGTCGGTCAGGTTGCCTCGTCCGATGATCGTGGCGCAGGCGTGCATTCCGACCTGACGGATGCAGCCCTCCAGCTGACGGGCATATTTCAGAACCTCCCTCACCTGCTCTGTTCCGTTTTCCAACTCTTCCTTGAACTCAGGCACAAGACGATAGCAGTTCTTCAGGGTTATCTTGACATCCACTTCCTCCGGTCCCTTCTGGAATGCCTTTCTGACTGTCTTCTTCTGCCCAGGATTGTCAGGATCATCGACCTCGACATCCTTTTCTATAACCTTGAATCCCGGCTTGAGATCATCCAGATCCGGATTGAAAGGATATTCCTTATCCACCTTTTCACTGAGGCGGTCAGGCACCATTCCGGACAGGCGGTTGGACTCATCGATCGACAGGTCATGGATTCGCGCCACGTCCTTGATGGCTCCCTTGGCGAGCATCGTGCCGAAGGTGATCACCCGGGAGACGTGATCCTTGCCGTAGGAGTCCTCGACATATTTATGCGCCAGGGACAGATCCTCGAAATCGACATCTATATCCGGCATCGAGATTCGGTCCGGATTCAAGAAACGCTCGAACAGGAGCTGGTACTTGATCGGATCCAGGTTGGTGATTCCCAAGCAATAGGCCACCACGGATCCGGCCGCGGAACCACGGCCTGGCCCCACCATGCTGCCCTTCGCCCTCGAAGCCGCGATGTAGTCCTGTACGATCAGGAAGTAGTCCGGGAAGCCCATACGGCAGATGGTCTTGAGCTCGAAGTCTATCCTCTCGGACTGCTCGGCGGTCAAAGTCTCCCCATAACGTCTTTTGGCTCCCTCGTAGGTGATGTGGCAGAGATAGGCCACCGACTTGCAGAACTCGTCGCCACGGTAATTGCCCTTCTTGTCGCATTTTCCGACCTCGATGACATCCTTGTACATGTTCAGATAGTTGTCCAGGTCGTCAAGGAAGGCCTGGTCGATCTGATACTTCGGAAGCACATGGTCGCGGTCGATCTGATATTCCTCAACTTTGGAAGCTATCTCCAGGGTGTTTTCCAGCACTTCCGGATGGTCTGGGAACAATGCCGCCATCTCCTCCTCGCTCTTCAGGTACTCCTGCTGGGTGTAGTGAAGGCGCGGCTCCTCGTTGATCTTCTTGCCGGTGTTCAGACAGATAAGATGGTCGTGCGCCGGGCCGTCCTCCTTGTTGACAAAGTGGACGTCATTCGTGGCGACCACCTTGACACCCATCTCCTGAGCCAACTGGAATATTCCTTCATTGCTGATCTTCTGCTCCTCGTAGACATCCCGCGAGAGTCCGGGAACCTCGGTCTTGTGGAGCATCACCTCAAGGTAGTAGTCGTCTCCGAAGACCCTCTTGTGCCACTCTATCGCCTTTCTCGCCTCGTCCATCTTTCCGGCGACGATGTTCTTGGGGATCTCGCCGGCAAGGCAGGCGGAGCAGCATATCAAGTTCTCGTGGTATTTCTCAATGATCTCGTGCGAGACCCTCGGCTTGCCGTAGTAGAGACCTTCGATGTGACCCTGCGACACGATCTTCATCAGGTTCTTGTACCCGTCGAAGTTCTTGGCCAGCAGGATGAGGTGATAATAGGATCTGTGCTCGCTGTCCTTGAGTTTCGGATCATAGTGGCGTGTCACGTAGACCTCGCAGCCGATGATCGGCTTGACCTTGAAATGCCCGGTAGCCTTGTCCACATGCTTGCCTGCGAACTTGAAGAACTCCTTGACACCGTACATGTTGCCGTGATCCGTGATGGCCAGGGCCGGCATCCCCATCTCCTCGGCCCTGTCGAACAAGGTCGAGATGGAGGAGAATCCGTCAAGAATCGAATATTGCGTGTGGACGTGAAGGTGTACAAAAGCCATGGTGACAAGTCATTTTTTCAAGCGCCAAGCCAAACCCGCCCATCGCCGGACAAACGTCTCCCGACAAAAGGCGAATCGCAGCAATACAAAGATACCGAAAAACCCTATCCCCGCAAAGCCGCCTTCCCCGAAAAGTTATCAACACCTCGGAAAAAGTCCCGATTTTAACCATCCAAAACTCGGAATAATTCCCGATTTCAAGGGTTAAAAACTCGGAAAAAGTCCCGACAATATTTTTTATTCCATTGATTCCATGAAGATTACAACAACCGCCCGCTGGCACCTCAATAGGCGCGGCCGTACATCTTCGGGGAGTTGAAGGCGGGGGTGTGGCCGTAGAGGCGGAAGAGTTCGGGGATGGTGACGAACTCGTAGCCACGGGCTTTGAGCTGGGGGATTATGGTCTTCATCGCCTCGACGGTGCGCTCGTTCGTATCGTGGAACAGGAGGATGCGGCCGTCTTCGACACGGTCAAGGGTCATCGTCACACGATCCTCAACGGGCATATCGGCTCTCCAGTCTCGACAGCTGAGGCCGGCGATGAATATCTTCCCGTCAATAAGATCCGCGACGTGGGCATTGTGCGCGGTAAACGGAGGGCGGAGATATTCCGGCTTGGCACCAGCGTAAACCTCTATCAGGGAATCCGTCTTGGCGACTTCCTCAAGAATCTGAACGTCAGGAATCTGCGTGAGATTAGGGTGGGAATAGGTGTGGTTCTCCACATCACATCCCATCTGAACCATCCGGCGGATGATAGGGGCGGTCTCCTCGGTGATGTTCTGACCGATAAGGAAGAACGAGGCCTTCACTCCGTTCTCCTCCAACACGTCCAACATCATAGGAGTGTACTTCAGGCTCGGGCCGTCATCGAAAGACAGGGCGACATATTTCGGTTTGGAATCCTCCACGCAGCCGGAGTCGCAGCCGCAATCATCCTGGGCGTAGGCGATGCCGGCGGAAAGCGCCAAGGCTGCGGCCAGCATATTCAAGTATTTGAAAATATTCATTTTAAAAACCTCTTCCGAACATCAGCCAGTACTTCGCCTCAAGTTCCTTCCAGCGGGCGGCGCACTTGTCATGGATCTCAGCGGTGTAGGCGTTCAGCAGCCTCGCCCTCTTGCGAGGGGTGGCCTTTGAATATTCAGCCTCAAGCTCAGGCAGGCCTTCGAAGGTCATCGCCTCCATCTCCAACACATTGTCGGTGAACTCCTTCTTGGTCTTCTGCCACGAAAGGGTGGCCAGCTTGTTGGCGCGGCGGAACTCCCACAGAACGCTGTTCGGGTAGTATTCCTTCTGGCCGCACTTTTCAAAGGCGTCCGGCAGAACTGTACTTCCGCAGAAAATCGGGATGCGAGGGCTTTGCGCAGGATTGTCCACGGCGTACCAGCAGACTCCGCCGATGCCGTCCGGCAGCCACGAGCGACTCTGGATGACCGTTGAATATGAACACCAGGCCACCGCAAGCGTCCTTCTGAAATCGATCACGCCCGGAGCGATGCTGTTCAGCGTGTTGCGCATCGGAGTGGTCAGCCAAGGATTGGCCAGAGGACTCATCTCCTTGTGCGCCGGAACACCATTCTTCTCAGGCACATCAATCGTCCAGTTCTTGCACATGTCCCATTCCGTACCCTCGTAAGTATCTCTCAGCAACGCCATTACCTTCCTGACATCGACCAAGGAGTCCGGCTTTACGGAAAACGGAAAATCATCCATTCCATACTTCAGACCGAGCGACGGTGCCAGCAGATCGAACACCCTGAACTCCCTCTCACGGTAGTTCCTGCCCTGTGCGTATGAGCAGACGATCACCTTCCAAAAAACGAAATCGCCCTTACCATCCCAAAGGCCGTTGTCGATAGCCACCTGCTCAAGGTTATCGGAAGCCATAAAGTTCTCTGTATCAGAACGGTCAATCTTTCCGATTCTTGGGATATTGGCGGAAATCCCGACGTGTCCGTCCGGAATCCTCTGCGCCGCCCAGGCCGCCCCGAGCTTATGCTTTCCGACTCCCACGATCTCAAACTGCCAGACCTCCTTCGGGTCGGAGACCGTAAGGCACTCGCCACCATCGCCGTAGCCATATTCCTCAGCCAGAGAACCCATCACCTTGACGGCCTCCCTTGCCGTGGCGGCACGCTCCATCGCCAGACGGCAGAGCTCCTCGATGAGCAGCGGCGCGTCCTTGTTGATGAGGGTGTCCGGCCCGGTGAAGGTCGTCTCGCCGATGCCCACCTGCTTCTCGTTCAGCGAAGGGTAGCCGGTGTTGACGAATGAATATGTGTGCGCGACCTGCGGGATCTCTCCCACGATCTTGATCCCGGCGGTGTCGGTCACGAACTTGGTCTTGCGCCAGTTCTTGCGGATCGGAGTCATCGAACCGGGCTTGTGATCCTTGGCCGGAACGATGTTCACCCAAGTGTGGGAGGTGCCGTCGCATGTGTGCGAGGTCATCACCGACCCGTCCGTGCTGGCCAGCCTCCCAACCACAATGCTCGTGCATTCCAGCCCCGAATTCTCATCATCCTGAGCCCAAGCTCCGAATCCCGCGGCACAAAACGCCGCCAGCGTCACAAGAATTTTTCTCATCTCTTTCTTATTGTTTGTTTATTCTCAAAGACTTGCGAACATCCGCTTACCTGACAGGACCGGCGATGCTGACACAAGCGTAAAACAAAGTTTATTATCCAGGCTAAGAAGCTGTTTTGAATTGTTTGTTTGAAGGTTTGAGAGTGAAAAACTTCAGTTTCGACCGCTTCTTCCAAGGAAGATAGCGGTGCTATCTGACTGAAGAAGCGGGAAGAAAATGAAGATTTTTCACCTCAAAGAAGATTTCAAACAATTCAAAACAGCTTCTAAGTAATCTTTACCAACTTATTTTTTAACGCTTACTAAGATACAACTAAAACCGAGATTTTTCAAAAAAAAGACTTTTTCAAGTGGACTCAATTGTTCATCTTTCTGTTCGATTGCAGGTTCTCCACATACAGAGGCAAATGATGGAGATTTGTAGCATCCGCATCGGTTCTAACTTGAACTAGAGGATAAAAAGAGGGCAAAGAAGAAAGCAGAGGATTCTGCTCCCGTCTTCACCCTCTTGGTTATAGGCTATTATTTACTTGCCAATACATTCTATTGCCATAGGGTTTCCTACAGTGGTTATCATAGGAGTTGGATTGACTACTGAAGTCTGAGGGTTGAGATAATATATGCCCTTGGTGTTCGCTGAAGCATTGCAGATAACCAAGCCGTCTTTATACTTAGAGACCAATATACCATAGCCGTTGGACAATTCCAGCCCTTTTATTTTCGTCATCTTCCGATTGTATAGGTCATAGACTACGGCTCTGCTCGATATAGAGGAATGTCCTGTTTCTCCGGGTCTGTAATAACCTGGAATATCAACATATCCGTAGGCTTTACCATTGGCCACATAACAAATGGAAGCAGCCCAACCTGCTGTTTTCTCTTCTCCTTCGATAGTTGCACCGGTTATCGTCCAATGGTACGTGGGATCAAAATCCGTATCACCCTTTTTGATCCGAAGTATGCCAGCCTTATGTCCTGCTACCATTCCGAAATTGCCGAGACAAGAGATGTATATATCCCCTTTTTCATCCATGAACAAAGACTTCGGGTCAATGGGACGTGTAGCTTGAGAGAAACCGCTGGCTTTCTCCGAAATCATCTTGACCAGCTTGTCCCTCCTTGTGTCAATAACGGCAACATCTGCTTGTTTGTAATTTTCCGGGCTTGTCCAACCACCCACCATCTGACTTAGACCTGCAAACACGTAGCCGTCACGTTCTATCATGATTCCTATGTCGGGATTATTGTCTTGTATGCCTAAAGATGTCAGGTCTATCTCTCCCGTCTTCTGCATGGTTTCAGGATTAAAAATGTAAATCTTTCCCAATCCTGCAAGCGACAGATACGCCTTTGTAGGAGACATCTTGACGAGACTATTGGCACTGTTATTGGCAGGCAATGGCATACTGCCCATTTTCTGCAAACCACCGTTTGTGCGGCGATACTTAATCAGCTCATTCTTGTCCATAGTCATGTGATAGCTTGGGAAGACATAGACCTCATCACCTATTACCACAGGGTAAGAACTTCCAAAGGGAACATTTATGCCATTCTTATTGTCTACAGCCATCGTCGCGCCTAACTTGGGCTCGTCAATGAGTTGCATATAGACTGTTCCATCCATGCCCGTAGCATTGGGCAAGGCTGTCAGTAGCAGTACATTTCCCGTACCTCCTGCTATGGGAGTGTCCGGACCGTTCTTGTCACATGAGTTGAGACACAGTGCAGCAAACATGGCTGCTGCGATAATCATTTTCTTTTTCATTGCTTTTTTGTTTAATTGATTATTATATGAATTATTACTTGAATACATATCTGAATCTGACGGTGAAACTACGTCCCGGCAAGGGGCGATTGAATTCGCTGATCATTTGTGTATCGGTCAGGTTGTTTATTTTCCCCATAATGAAGTAGCGTCCATTGCCGAAACTCTGCTCAAAGCCCATACTGCATGAGATGGTTCGCGGTATGCGATGCTGTTGGAATTGGCTTTGCTCGAAATCATAAAGATATTCCTCCACGAATGATGCATCGCTAAATATGCGCGTGTTCATACCTTTGCCCCCGAATAGATTCTCCTTGTGAAACTCCAGTCCTGCATTTGCCATCAGATAAGGTATATTGGGCATGCGACTGCCCTTTGTCGGATTGGCAACAGTGGTGTTCTGCTCATACTTACGCGTGTCTCGCAGGTCTTGGTAGGTTGCATTTACGTAACCATAGAGCCAGCGTGTAACATCTGCTTTCACCTCTGCTTCCACACCCAAAGTCCTCATTTCTCCAAAATTTTGATACTGCGATTGCAGGAAGCCTCCTGTAAAACGAATCATATTCAGTAGATACATGTAGAACCCGTTTACTTCTATCTGCAAGTTGCTGGGAGACTTTCCTGTCAGGTCGAACAGCATTCCCACGTTTACGCTTGTGTTACGCTCCGGAATCAAATTGCCTGCAGGGGCAATGACATAACCATCTCCCAGCAGTTCTTCTTCCGACGGAAGCCTTACATCATACCCGAGAGAGGCTTTTGCCATCAAGTTGGGAGTAATACGGTAACGAAGCGCATTGCTGATACCGAAATCATTCTTGTGGGTATCTATATCTTCCGCTGAATTTGTCAGAATACTAGCCATCCGCGTTTTCATTGAATAGTAGTAATACTTGATATTGACAGAATTGAGGAATTTATCGTCAGAAGAGCGATAGTCGTAGTTCACCCCAGCCACCCAACTGAGCATATTGCTTGGGAATTCCGTACGGTAGCCTATTACCTTGTCTTTCATTGCATCTTTGGGGTTGGCATGGGCATATTTCGACAAAGAATTGAAGTTGACCGAATGATTATCATTGACAAGATAGTTGAGATTCAATTTATGCTGCAATAGATGCTTGTTATTCACCAACAATGATGCCCATTTCCCGATTTCTCCACCGAATTTCGAAACCGCCGGATAATGCGTACCGTCCCAATGTGTGCGATGAGAAGCGGTATCAGTAAAATGAGAGTTGGTATAAACATACCCCAGTTGCCAATCCAAGTCCAGTCCTTCCAAGAGAAAGTTCTCCTTCTCCATCTTGTTGGCGATAATAAAAGCATCGGAATGGCTGTGGGCATACTGAATGTTAGACTCTATTCCCTGTACATCCTTGTAGGTACGTATGAAGATTGGTTCAAATTCCACCAAGTCAAACCACCATTTCCGTGCCTTAAAACTGCCGCCGACAACTGCCTTCTTGAACTTGTCGTGATCTCGGGTTATCGTAAGTCCCTCTTGAAAGGGGGATTTCATCTTGTAGTTATTATCGGAATAGTTATAAAAACCTCCCAACCCGAACTCTATACCTTTTGGCGCAATGTTCATTTTGCTCACCACGGATGCTTTGTGAGTGTTGAAACTACCGTAAGAATAGTTCACGTCCAAATACTTGGGCGGATACTCCTTGATGACAATATTTACCGCTCCACCCACGGCGGAACCCCCGAATTTGGCAGGAACAATTCCTTTGTATATCTCAATGCGATCGATCATTTCCACCGGAATATCATTGATGTCGATAAAATCGGAATTGTCATTCATCGGCTGTCCGTCAATGAAAAGCCCAATGCGTTTACCTTCCAACCCTCGTACGGAAATACGAGAAGTACTGCCCACACCTCCCATTGTCCGCACGGTGATACCGGCTGTTTTTGCTAAAACATCCTGCACATTGTTGACTGTCCCTTGTATCTGACTCATGCTGATTACAGATATAGGCATTGCCTGCTCACGTATTTTACGGGCTTCGCTTTTGCCCATCACCACCACCTCATCCAACCATTTGGAATCGGCTTTCAGACGGATGATGATTTTACTGCCTCTCTCGTTACCCACTGTGACCTTACGGGTTTGGGTGCGATAGCCCATAAAACTCACGGTAAGCGTATAGGTGCCTGTGGGAATATCAGAAAAAGAGAAATCCCCATGCTCATCTGTCGCGATGCCCTTTTTCAGCTCCTCGATAAAGATAGTTGTTCCGGGCAGTGGCTCTTCGCCTGAGTCGTCGATAACCACGCCCGTAATCCGTCCGCCCCCTGTTTGGGCGGAGACACTGATGCTCGTGAGCATCAGTGATAAAAAAAGATAGATTACCTTCTGTTTCATTGTTTTATTACTTTGGACTAAAAATTATATTTTGCCTTTGCCCATATTTCTGAATTGTTTTTGTACCTACCGAATATCCCCTCATTGCCTCCAAACCAATCATAACCTACCGATAGTCGGATGTGGTCATTCAGCGCATAGGAGGAGGTAAAGCGGCTGAACCATCCCTCGTGGTTGAGGTCGAAATAGGTGAAGTTGGATAATTGTAATGTACTCTCCAACAGTTTTTTAGACACATTGAGCGTGAGGAGTGACTGATGACGAGGTTGTGCTATTTGATTTTCATATCGCAGAATACTTTCCGAAGAAAACTGCGCCATCACCATCCATTCATGAGGCGCATACCAATCCACGCCCACGAGATAATTCACCGTGTTGAAGCCCTTCTGCTCCATAGCTCCCGCCTCGGGTTTGTAGCTGAAATGCTTGTCCACATTGAATGCTGCTTCGCCACGCAGGACAAACTGCCCCAACGGCTTGGATATATCTCCTCCGAAGATTCCCATGCGGTAATATTGCGGAGATATGATCATGTGGTTGCCTGAAGACCGATAAGAAATCATGGGCATCTTGTTCCACGTATGCAATGCGGCAAGAGAAAAATCCACTCCCGGCAAGGTGAAGCAAAGTCTTCCTCCATATTCTATATTGGAAAAGTGGAGTTTTGGACTACTTCCGTCCTCATTCCAGACAAGATGCAGAGCGGTGTTTTTAGGCAGCACACTCCATGGATTTTCGGCATCGGTCGGCAACTTATATCCCTCGAAGGTCGGCACGGCAAGCAACTCCAATTTCATCTTCTCATTAAAGACAAAAAAGCGCAGAGCATTGACCGGCATACGAATGTCATCGTAATCTTGTGCCAAGAATTCCGTCATATCCATCGGAGAAACCAAGTCGATGATACGCACTCCGTCTGCCACACCCCAAATGACCAATTGCCGACCGAGGCGAAAGCCCCAGTGCTCCTCCCTGTGGTCAAGATATGCCTCTCGCAACTCAAAACCCGTGCGTCCTTTCAGCAAGGCATTGTGGGTGGCATTGAACGAGACAAAGAGCGTCGAACTGCCAAAACTTTTCCCTATTTCCCCCCTTACCCGAGTGCGTGAGGACATAAAGTCGTTCGGCTTCTCGGAACGGACGGCATGATAGGTATCAACAAAGCCTTTGAGTTGCCACGATGAATCCCCTTCTTCCTGTCCCCATGCGGCGTGTAGGGACAAGAGTGAGAGAAACAGCAGCAAAAACTTTATAGAACGATTACTTGTGTTTGTCATCAGAACCTACCTTTCTCCAAAGTGGTAACATTGAATTTTGTCTCCTCCATGGGAAGGTCATACTTGGGATTCTTAATTTCAAGAATCGTTTGATGCTCTGTCTGCACATTGGTCATGTGTAGTTTCTGTGCAACCCAGAATCCTGCTACTTTGGCAATGTCCGATAATTCAAGACGGCGGTGCAGCTTCCCCATTTTGTCATAATACTCCACCTTGACGGCTATCAGACAGTCTTGGCGTATGAAGGCTATTTTCTTGGAATAAATCTCGCGTTTGTCTTTGGGCGTAGATTCCAATTTCCAACACTTATGCCCATCTATTTCTTCTTTACCCAGCAGTTTGTGCGTGTCCTCATCCACGTTGCGACTGCCCATATCATCGTAGGTAAAGTCACTGCCCATAAAGTAATCCTGCTTGGCAGACGAGCCACTGATACGGCGGGTTTTCTTCATGGCGGGCAGGTAGAGCCATTTATCATCGTCCTTGTCGGGTTCGTCGTAATCCCATGTGAGAAACCCCGTACCTTTTACATCGCCGGGGTACTGGAAGAACATAATGCTCTTGCGGTCTTTCTTTCCTTTGCCCACGTCGATGGAGTAAGAAATCAGTTTGCGCTCGCGCACGGCTCCGCGCTTATTAATCAGTTTCATCACCAATTCCGATTGACGGGTATCGCCATCGGGACGGTCTTTTACTTTTTGGGCAATCTCTCTGCCCGTCTGAGCCCTTGCCGTGGCGGCAAAAGCCAATACCACCAAACTTGTTAAAATAATTCTTTTCATCATGATTGATGTTTTGTTGTTGATTTTATCCCATTGACTTTTCAAGCATCTTCCGATAGGTCGCCGATCGTGCCTGCAACTCTGCGTCAGTGCCCATAGCCTCAATCTTGCCTTGATTGAGCAGCACGTTTTTATCGGCTCCGCGAACGGTACGCATCCGATGAGCGATAACAATGACCGTCTTGTTTTTAATCAGCTCCGACAACGCCTCCTGTATCAGGCTTTCGTTTTCTACATCGAGCGAGGCGGTGGCTTCGTCCATCAGGATGACGGGAGCATCTTTCAGTATGGCTCTTGCAATGGAGATGCGCTGGCGCTCGCCACCGGAAAGCCGCTCGCCGTTTTCACCGATGACGGTTTCCATGCCTTCGGGCATACGGTCGATAAACTCATCGCAGCGAGCTATTTTGGCAACGCGGGCAATCTCTTCGTCCGTAGCTCCTTTCTTACCTATACGGATATTATCTTTTATGCTGGCGTTGAACAGCACCACATCCTGAAAGACAATGGCGTAGTTCTTCAGCAGCGTTTCGGGGTCTATCCGGCTGATGTCCTCGCCCCCTAATAGTATCTTACCTTTCTGAATATCCCAAAAACGGGCAGCCAGCTTGGCGAGTGTGGTCTTGCCGCTTCCCGAAGGCCCGATGAGGGCGGTAACTTCGCCCTGTTTCGCAGTGAAACTTACGCCGTTGATGACGGTATAGTCCTCATAACCGAACTCGACATCTTTGAAATCTATACTGTAATCTTTGGGGTTCATTTCCAGTTTGCCTTCCTGAACGGGCATTGTTTTTATCTCTTTGATACGCGCCACTACACCGTCGAGAGCCACGATCATCGCCATAAAGGTGAGAATGCCCTCGATAGGCAGGTAGATGCTTACCGTGAGAATGAGATAGGCGATATAGACAAGGATGTTGATCTGTCCGGCAATCAGCATGTTGGCACCGACAATCGCCACAGTGACGATGCCGAGCTTCATCAGCATACCCGCCAGTGAGGTGGCAATGCCGGCGGAGAACTCCGCTTTTATCTTTGTACGGGTATTGCTGTCCAATTTATGATAGAATTCGTTCAATGACCGTTCTTCCAAATTATAGGATTTGATTTCCTGTATCTGGTCTATCTTCTCCTGTAAATCGTCGAACACCTCGCGATTGGTTTTCACGTGTGCGTCCACAGCCTTCCGTTGTTTCTTTTTGGAAAGTGAAAAGGCCAGCAACGCGACGGGAATAACCCATAATGCCGCCAATCCGAGCTGCCAATTGTAGGCGAGTATCATAATGGAAATGATAATCGTGGAAATGGAAGTGGCATAGATATGTGGCACGGAGTGCGAAAATATCTGTTCATAAAGTTGCAAGTCGCTCATCATGGTTGCCGAAAGGTCGGACACATCACGTTTGCCGAAATAAGAGAGTGGCAGTTTTTTCAGGCGGTTGGCTATGTCGATACGTGAATTGGCACTCTCGTTATAAACATTGTCGTAAAGGCGCACATAGTCCCACCTTGCCACGATAAACATCACCAACAACATCACTACGATGATGACAATATAATTTACAAGGGTCAGTTCTGCCGGTGTGGGAATACCCTCCAAACCGCCCAGATACTGGAAGAGAAACATAAATCCGACAATGGGCGGAAACATCTTGGTCAGATTAAGGATGGTATGAGAGAAAATAGACTTTTTCAGGTTCTTAGCTCCTTGATCCGACATGGCGTATTTTTGCTTTAAGAAATTATTCATTTTTACCTCCTATTTTCCAGTTGGCAGCTTTTTGATATTCATCCCACAGCTTTTTGTAGGCACCACCTTGGGTTAATAATTCGTTATGTGTACCGCTTTCCACTATTTTGCCGTTTTCCATCACAAGGATCCTATCGGCATTAACCACGGAAGATAGTCTATGGGCAATCATTAATGTCGTTTTGTCCTTTGACAGTTCCCTGAACGAAGCCTGAATAATATGCTCGTTTTCGGGGTCGGTGAAAGCGCTCGCCTCATCGAGGATGACCAAGTCTGCATTTTTCAGAAAAGCTCTCGCAATGGAAAATCGTTGGGCTTCACCGCCTGAGAAATAGGTTCCCTTGGTGCCGTAAACCGTATCCAAACCCTTTTCTAAATTATCGACAATCTCTTTGGCTCCGGCCCTGACAAGAGCTTGCTCTATCTCCTTGTCACTGGCATTGGGATTACCGAGCAGCAGGTTCTCGCGCAGGCTCATCTTAAAGAGATTGGACATTTGGAACACAAAAGCGATCTTTCGCATCAGCGCAGTTTTCTCATATTCCTTGATGTTAGTGCCTCCGACTAAAATTTCGCCTTCATCGACATCATAGAAACGGGCTGCCAAACGTGCCACGGTGGTTTTTCCGCCCCCCGAAGCACCGACCAAGGCAACAGTTTCTCCTTTGTTCACTTTGAAAGACACATTGTCCAGCACTTTTTCTTTCCCGTATGAAAACGAGACGTTCCTGAACTCCAGCCCATCTTCAATTGCAGTTTTTCTGCCATAAGCGAAGTCGTCGTAATCCAAAGCGGCGTCAATTTTATCCAATGCCAACTCGGCCAAGTAGATGAAGTTTTGAATAGATGCACTACGCATCATAAAAACACCGAATACCGGACCTATCAACAGATAGATAACAGAATTGCCCAGCACCTGCCGCATGTCGCCGCCTGTGGTGATCAGCATGATGGCAACGGGTACCAAGAAGAATGCTGTGGAACTTGAAATTGCCTCGTACAGTGACATTTTGTTTTTGAATCCCATGCTCCACCGTACCACGAAATCTTTCATCTTTACGATAAGCGAATAGAAACGTTCGAAACTCTCCACGCTTTGGGCAAAGGTCTTCACAACCGGTATGCCGCGCACGTACTCCACCGATTCGGCGGAAAGGTTAGCAAGTCCTTCGTAGTATTCTTCCCGCATCTTCATACCCTTTTTGGTGCTCATGGTTGCCATCAACAATATGCTTATGACCATCGGGATAAGGCTTACCAATCCTAATCGCCAGTCGAAAAGGAAGAAAAATACCAACAACACGATGGGCGAAACAATAGTCATGGCAAAGTCCGGCAGCTGATGCGCCAGCATGGTGTGGGTCTCGCCCGCTCCATCGACAATGGTTTTACGTAGGTTACCGCTTTCGCGGTTGGCAAAAAAACCCAACGGTTTCGTCATCATCTTCTTCACACTGAGCTTGATGATGTTCGACTCTACCTCGAAAGCGAAGAGATGAGATACCATTAACGCAAAGAAATAGAGCAACATTCCCGCTGCGGCAAAACTCGCCGCTAGAATTGCATAATACCGTATGGAAACTCCATCGACACTATTGCTCAAAATAATCCCGCTGACAATCTTATGGATATATACCATAGGCATCAGTACCATAATACCCGAGAGGGCTGAAAAAAGCATCGCCAGCGGAAGCATATAGCCCTTCTTGCCTGCGTATGGCAGCAACCGCTTCAAAACGGGTGTTTTCTTCTGTTTTTTTGTAGTATTCATTTGTATTCAATTATGTTTGTTCATTCAACCCGAGTTTCGTTTGTATCTGTCTCCTTACCGAACAGGCGGAACTTTTGGATCAATATGGGAGTGACACAGAGGTCGGCAAGTAGTGCCAATACAATACCTGCCACGGAGAGTACCCCCATGTGTATAAAGGAAAGCCCCTCGGAAGTGGTATAAACGGCGAAGTTGGTACAGATTACTATACTTGTCAGTACTATCGGTGTTCCAATAGTGCGGAACGAGCGGAGAATCGCATACCGATAATTACCCCGACGGTCGAATTCCAAATGCACGTGGTTAATGAAGTGAATGGTGTCATCCACCGCCAACCCGAGAATCATAGGCATAATGGTGGCGGTCATCATATCCAACGGATATCCCAACCATCCCATCAGACCTCCAACCACCAACGCAGGAGTAACATTGGGTATCAAACCGATAAGCCCGATGCGCACACTACCAAAGGCAAGCATCATCAAGATACAGATGATAAGGAGGGAGATAGCGAATGAAACCATCTGTCCACGGGCTATATACTGCATCATAACCGTAAATTGAGGGATGCTGCCCACAGTAGCAACTGTAGCTTGAGGGAAGAGCTTATTGGCGTAAGCAACTATATCGTGTAGCTCCCGTTCTGTTTCCCCTGAATCGTATGAATTCATTTCGACCATCAGGCGAAGACGTCGATAATCATAATCGATCCAATACTCTGCCTCACTACCTCCTGCATTTTCATAAAGGAGTAGCAACTGTGCCACCTCTTCAGGATTGTGAGGGATAGTATAATAAGAGGCATCCCCATCGTGCAGGGTTTGGTTCAGGTCTTTTAGGATATTCAATACCGTGGTTGTGCGCTTGGTTAATTTATACCTGTCTGCGTGTTGTGCTAAGGAATCTAATCGCACAAGGATTTCGGGAGATTTCGCCAATCCATTTTCGGGCAGTTCTATCATTACATCGTATGTATAGACAGACCCAAGTTCACTCCCACCCACTTCCAAAAGGTTGTTTACATAGGCTATCTTTCGCCCCATGGTTCTCTCCACATCAAAGGCGGTCTCTATTTTTGTGAATTGATAGATAAGCACGACTGTGATCACTCCGGTAAGCCATAGTATCAAAGTGCCGTGTTTAAGTACACCGATACCTACCTTCTCTAATTTTCTGTCCAACCATCGTCCTCCTGTTTCCTGCACTTTGGGATGCGGTTTTCCGTCCTTACCAAAACTAAGGAGCACAGGCATCAGTGTAATGGCTATAAAGAACGCCAGCATCACGCATGAAGAAGTAGCTATACCGATAAAACGCATAGGCTGCATCGGTATGGCGAGGAAGGAAAGCAAGGCGGCAAAGGTGGTGAGTGCGCTGAACAGCACCGGCCATCCCATTTCCCTGACAGTTTCTTCTACTGCTTGTGTCCTCTTTCCATGCATGAGGAATTGGCGTTTGAAATAAGAATACACGTGGATGTTGTATGCAATGGAAACGGCAAATGTCAATAGCATGGGAATCATCACCATGCCACTATCTATCGTCATACCCACATAACCTAACATACCGTACACGATGATGATGGAGCCAACAGCTGTGACAAGCGGCACGACCACTCCTCTAAAGGAGCGCGTTACCAATAGCAGGATAAGTATGGAGATTAGGGTGGCGATACCCAGTACACGGGGCATTTCCTTACTTATCCATTTCATTTTCATAGCGGTAACATAGGGCAGTCCCGTTCCCTTGGGATGGAGCTTCTGGTATTTGTCCTTGGTGATGATATGCTCCAGCTCGTTACCCGTCAGCACCTCAGGAGCAACGGCATTCTTCCCCTTGTTCCACACCGAGTCTTCTGGGAAAGTACGCAGCTTGAGTATAATCCATGAGAGCGTTCCGTCTTTGGAAACGAGCCGTTCTGCAACGTGAGATTTCAGGTAAGCCTTGTGGCGTATCTCTTCTAGTTGCGCCGGATCTGACGGTATTGTTTCGGGGACAATCTGTTCGATAGTCATACCCTCCTCACTGCCCACCATAAATTCGATGTCGGTGAGCGACGTTATTTTGTCGGCATACGAAAGGCTGTCCATCATCTCGTTGGTGAGTTCACGGATAAGTTGCAAATTCTCTTTCGTAAACAAATTGTCGCATCGGGTCAGTACCGCCGCGAAATTGTCATTGCCGAATATATCCTTGAACTCTTCTGTCTTGACAAGCATCGGATCGTCTTCGAGAAAGTAGTCTTCCCACGAAGCACTCACCTTGAAGTATCTTAACCCTGTAAATCCTATGGCAAAGACGAGGATAGATAAGCTTAGTACCAACCATCGTCTTTGTATCATCCATTTGCCCCGACGAGCAAACCAATCATTGATTCTTTCTATTTTCATATCATTTGCTATTTGTAAGTTGTTTCATTCATTGAGGGCAGATAAAAGCGATCCGGCTTCTGATAATCGCTTCGAGATTGTTTACTCAAAAACGAACAAAAGTCTGTTCTGTTCAAAAACAAAGCGAGCCGCCCCAAATGGGCGACTCGTTCTATGGAATATATATGTTATTGAAACATCCCGTTTCATACATTTGATTGTTAAGGTAAGTGCCATAATTCTGTCTGAGTACATTCAGTACCGTTATTTTCGTCTTTCGTTGTAATCATCTCTTTATCCGAAATATCTTTGCAATAGGTGTTTCTCCGATTTTGCGTAATCCAAGATTCCTCACAAAGGAAAAGTCCACCTACTCTCTGTACAAGAGTTAATTCTTCATTATTAATAATATTAGTGACACTCATATACTGTTTGTTTTTATTCTACTGGAATAGGAGGAAGTCTTATTTCCAACCATTTTCTTTTCTCTGTTACATTCCACATTCATAAGCTTTTTCCATCCTCCCGTGTTAAAGTGGATATACTCACCAATAAAACATTCTATTTCCTCTTGGGAGAGTTCTTCATGCAGTACCACTTCTTTCATCATATTCATCCACCAAGAACAAGTGAAATGCATAAAGAATGGAGAAATCTGGGTGTGTAAATCCGGATAGAGTTCTTTCATTCTCTCCAGATATTCCATGCCGATTGCAGAGCTTTTTCCAATCCACCGCTCCCAATAGTCTTTGAATCGGGAATCTTGTGTGTCGAGAAACAGCAACTTAAGTTCTTTGCGATAACGACTTATAATGCCCATCACCTCCTGCATGGATTTACGATGATACTCCTCTGAGGTGAAAATTTCAAGGGAAAGACTTTCGTCTCGGTTATGATTATCCAGCATGCCGTTCATCGCCTCTAAAAGCGGATGTAGGACAACAGCCAGCAAATCTTCTTTACAGGGATAATAATTGTATATATTACTCAGACCAACACCCGATAGTTTGGAAATTTCACGCATAGACACAGCCTTGTATCCTTTTTGGAGAAAGGCTTCCCGGGCTGTTTTTAGCAATAACTTGCGTGTATAATCCTTTGGCGTTTGCATAGATCGACATACATTGTCTCAATTTGGTTGCAAAGTTCTTATTATTTCCCTGTATAGACAATACCTAAAAAAGGTGATTTTTTTTCCGAATACGTCGCCATCCTCTCCGGGAATACCGATTTATTGGAGAAGGCAAAGTTGGAAAAGAAGATTGCCGGTTTGGACAGCGAACGGCAGGCGTTCATTCGCAGCAAGTCTTCCTCCAAAGACCTTTTCGACCTTTCGCAGAACAAGTTCTTCGTGACGGGAGAAAGCGGAATGAAGTACAGCTACAACAACGGCAGGATTGCGGCAGACCCGCAACTCGCAGCCCTTGATCGCAAGATACAACTAAAACCGACATTTTTCTAAAAAAAACGCTATAATTTAGTCGCATTGGCTACTCTTTTAAATGGCATCCAAATTGTCCCTGAATGCGTTCTTTCGTTTTCGATGTTGCGGATTCAGAATATTTTCGGTAACTTGCCATTGCTGGTCAATAAGGTTGGCCGGGCATTGTTCCATGACTTTAATTAATTGAAAATTACAAAGTTACGAATATTATGCGATGGAACCATCCATATACAGTTATTCTCTTTGCATCGCACTACCGCTGATGTTGTTCTTCGGCTTTTATTTTTTGCTGGCTCCAACCCCGGAAAAGGCCATTTTTGATAATTATCTACGCTCCAGGCGGATAATGGGTTTGGCGTTGCTGCTGCTTGCGGCAAACTATTCGGTGCATTTCTTCTTCGGGGTAAGGTTCAGGAGTGTCCATGCGGCCATATTGATGAATCTGTCCACCTATTTTCTGTGCTATTACCTATTCAGCTCTGCATTGATAACACTGCTTAACCGTTTCTATATCACACGAAAAAGGATCTGGACGCACATTATCCTATGGATCATATTCTCCGGTCTTTCCGGGATTGTATTGTTTTTGTTCCCGGACGGAATAGTGCAGAAAAGCATTTTGCTGGCTTTGGCGGCATGGCTGGTGGTTTACGGACTGGTGCTGTCTCGCAGACTCATTGTCTCATACCGCAGAGCTATCCGGATTTTCGATGACACGCATGCCGATGATATGGGTGCGTATATAAAATGGTTGTCCGTCTTTACCTATTGGGCACCCTTGTTCGGCATCGGATGCGGATTGCTCACTTTCTTGCCTGATGAATATGTTTATATATGGATTCTGTCATCGATTCCGTTTTACGTCTATCTCTACTGCTGCTACCAGAACTATCTGCTGTTTTACGAGCAAGTGGAAAACGCGATGGTAGCGGAGATGACTTCGGAAGATGACGGTCAATGTGATCATAAGCCGGAACAGGCACAGAGGCAAGACACTCCTTTTTACCATGCAGAGATAGCCGGAAAAATCAAAGGGTGGATTGACACTGACGGTTTTGTTAAATCCGGCCTGACCATAAAGGAGCTTTCGGACATGCTTCATACCAACCGCACCTATCTGTCCGAGTACATCAATACGACGTATGGCACATCGTTCCGCGATTGGATAACCTGCCTTCGCATTGATTATGCGAAACGTCTGCTTACCCAAAATCCCAAACTGACGGTTGCCGACATTTCCGAAAGATCGGGGTTTCTGTCTCCAAGCCATTTCATTAGGTTGTTCAAGGAAAAAACAGGGCTAACTCCTGTCAGATGGAGGAAAACAGAGGCGGAATAATGCGCTGCATTATGGCTGATGGAAATAGCCTGAACGACAAAAAATAGCCTGAACGAAAAGACTAAAATAATCTAAACCGCAAAGATGTGCGAGTCTGACAATTGAGACATTCTTTCTACGCAAGAATCAGGCGGAGATAGAATCTTTTCGCTTATATTGTTTGCATAAATTCCGGGTCGAGAATAAACAAAGCATAGAATATGAGCAAAAGAAACCTGTCCATCATCTTGTTTTCATGGCTGTCAATGGCTGCTTCCACAGCTTTCGCGCAACAGAAGACAGACACTGCCGACACCTTCCGCTTCGTTCCGCAAGAGGATACGTTCTATTTGGCAAGGGAGGACAATCCGCAGGAATCAGTCCAATCCTTATCACCGACAATTTCTCAACTGTCCCTGCGCGCCAACCTGCTGCGCTGGGCAACCCTGACACCAGATTTAGGACTTGAATGGCGCTTCTGCCCGTCATGGGGCATTGCCGTAAACGGCTCGTGGACTTCGTGGTCGTGGAATGACAAGGACAGAAGATACGCCCTCTGGGAAGTGGTTCCGGAGCTCCGTTATTATTTAGGCAGGGAAAAGCGCGGTTACCTCGGCGCGATGTTCAAGGCCGGACAGTTCAACTACAAGCTCTCCACGACAGGCAAACAGGGAGACCTTACGGGTGGAGGCATCACCGGAGGCTATCAACTGAAATTGAACAAATCCCTTTCGATGGACTTCTCCTTAGGGTTGGGCTATATCCATGCCGACTATGACAAGTATGTGGTCATCAACGGCGTGAGGGTAAGGTGCGGCAGCGAAACAAAGAATTGGTGGGGCCCCGTCTCGGCAGGTGTCACCCTGGTGTGGAACATCTTTTAGCGGAAAGGAGGAACAATGAATACAACGACAATCATACGACAGATAAAGGAATATATGGGAGCATACGGAAAGGCTTATACCTTATTATATCTAGGTGCGGTGACCATACTGACTTCGTGCGTGAAGGACGACCTCTATGACACGCCACACCCCGACCGTGGGGCGGTGGTCGTAACCACG
>UMHE01059689.1_pt1 | contig 24488 bp, 18 predicted proteins | sample 1965451 | NCBI WGS metagenome assembly UMHE01 (sample SAMEA4836090, study PRJEB28245) | human gut metagenome | biome: gut microbiome; material: fecal sample | place: Denmark | collected 2008 | reverse complement strand
ACCAACCAAGTAAATGGTGCATTTCTGCGCGGTTGGTGCACTTGAGACAAGTGCACCCCCTAAAAAAAATCCCAACAGAGGCGAACCTCTGTTGGGATTTCCATTTTATATATGTTTTTCCGATATTTACTTAACAAGCACCTTCTTAGATGTGCCGTCGCTCATCTTAACAACGTTGATGCCCTTCTGAGGAGCAGAGAGCTTCTTGCCGTCGAGAGAGAAGTACTGCATAGCAACCGGCTTGTCAGAACCATTCAGACCGAGGATAACTGTTGCGCCGTCCGGCTTCTCGAGAATGAGCTGCATGCAAGGACACATACCTTCTGTAGCCGTCTTTTTGTTCAGAGTCCACATACCCTCATTGTCGCTTGCAGACGGCTTACCGTAAACCAAGCACATACCATCTACGCCCTTATCTGAGCTCTTACCCAAGAGGAAAGGAGTGTCGTCCAACGAATTGCCGTTGCCACCAGTCGGTGTGTATCCGAAACCATAGTAGAAAGCTGCCTCTTTACCAGTGATTTCATACTGATTTGCAAAAAGAAGTGAATTCCATACCAAGCCCAATTCACCGGTTTGCTGATTAAAATCACAAATATCATAAGAACCCTCTTCAACCATTGCGCCCAACTGCACAGGCTCGCTTTTTTCATCTGGGAATATAAGACCTAAAATACCAGCTTCTTCACCCAGAGAACCTACAACAGCGAAGTTAAGACCTACGATCTTGTAACCTGCCAATTCAGAGAAATCAAAGTTATCACCATTGTTCTGTGCAGAAAGAATCATACTTGCTGAAGTCCAATTGTACGGACCCCAAACTGTAGCAGGATTTGCTGAACCTTTGAAGCCAATAGTCACATACTTAGATTCTCCCTCCTTCATCATAGGAGCCTTTGCCTTCTTTACAACGCTAACCGGAGTTGCGTCTACCTTGTCAGTATAAACTGCAGCCGACTTTGCTGTCTGTGCCGAAGCACCACCTGCGAGCAGCAACATTGCTGCCAATGAGAGTAAAGTTTTCTTCATAGTCTATAAGTTTTAAAATTACTAACCGCAAAAGTACAAAATAAATTGCAATTCGATAATGTTTTGCAATAAATTTTTAAAAAATTCAACCAAACTGACTTTTTATACTGTAAAATTGCAAGAAAAACTGCGATTTTACTGGAAACAGCCCCCCAAAAGCGCTCAGAGCACCATAAAACACCTTAACAACTCTTTACTCCTGCACAAAAAAAGTATGGCGGGCGTGCCCTTATGTGCAAGACTTTCTGTAACTTTGCAAGCATTAAACAATACATTATTAATATAATATATGGCAATTCATCCTCTTTGGACAGACGACTACTGGCTGCTTATCGTGCAGCTCTACCAGAAGAGTCCGGCAGGCGTTAAGTCGGAATACTCGCGCCCCGTGGTCGATCTGGCGCTCGAGCTGCATATTCCGCCGAAGACGCTGCAGGAGCAGATGGTGGCGCTCGAAGAGCACGCCACGCCTTCGTTGCAACGTCTATGGGACACGTACGCCGAAAATCCACGCCGACTGGCACGCGACGTGAAGCGGCTCAGGCAGATGGCGGGCTTCGGCTTCGGCAACGCCTTCTACAGCGGCATGGATATGACGCTGCCCTTCGAGCACGACTATCTGCCTATCGACGCCGAACAGAAGTTGACGCCGGTGATGCTCACCATCATCCTCAGCCTCTACTTCCAGCTGATGACGAACACTATGGTGAGCGAGACGCCGGAGGTGCAGGATATGGCGCGTCTGTTGGGCTTGAAGCCCGAAGAGGTGGTAGATGTGCTGAAGATATACCAGACATTCGACCCCATTCTGAAACGCGAACCGCTGCCCCACTCGCCCCTCAACGACGAGGCGAAGCTGGTTTGGCAGAGATACAGCAACGAAGCGCCCGAGGTGCTGACCACTACTGTGGAGAGGCTAAAGGAATACTTCAAAGGCTGCGCCTAAGCCGAACGGCTCGGAAGAGTTTTGAATTTTGAATTTTGAATTTTGAATTGTTGCGGCTGCGCCGCAATTAGGAATTATTCAGTTTTGAATTTTCAAAGGCTTAGAAAGGCTTAAAGAGGCTTAGGAAGGCTTAAACGCCGCCTAAAGAGGCTTAGTCAACAATGGCTTAGAAAGGCTTAAAGAGGCTTAGAAAGGCCTAAACGCCACCAGAAATATTATGAAACTAATACAAACCCAGGAACAGAAGCAGCAGCAGTTGCAGCGCCTGACGCAACAGCAGATGCTGCAGGTGCACATGCTCGAGATGCCCGTCACGGAGCTTGAAGAGAACGTGAACGCGGAGCTCGACGACAACCCTGCGCTCGTGAAGGCAGACGACGACATCTACGACTCGAACACCTCATACGACAGCAACGACAGCCCCGCATACGCTTCCTCCTCAGACAACGACGGCGGCAACGGCGAAAGCAACGGCGGCGACATGGACGAAGTGGACACCGAGGTGGACGCCTTCGCAGCTCACACAGAGCGCGAGGAGCGCGAGTCGGCGCTGAACAATGCGCTCGACCGTATGACCGGTTCCGACGAAGACATGCCTACGGCGGCTTACACCGGAGCCTACGGAGCCGATTCTGCCGACTACGAGGAGATGGTATACGGCGACACGCGCTCGTTCTACGACAAGCTGAAGGAGCAGATGGGCGAGATAGACCTCTCGGAGAACGACCAGAAGATAATGGAATACATCATCGGGTCGCTCGACAGCGACGGATTGCTGCGCAAGGACAGCCAGTCAATATGCGACGAGCTGGCTATCTATCAGGGCGTCTACTGCGACGTGGAGGACATCGACCGCATAATAGGCATTCTGCAGACCTTCGACCCGGCTGGCATCGGAGCGCACTCGCTGCAGGAGTGTCTGCTGCTGCAGATAGAACGCCGACCCGACGACAAAATGAAGCAGCTGATGACGACAGTCGTGAAGAAGCACTTTAACGACTTCGCGAAGAAGCACTTCGAGAAGCTTCCGCAGCTGCTGGGCGTGGACGAGCATACCGGACAGCGCGTGCTGGAGGAGCTGCGCCGACTCAACCCCAAACCGGGCGCTTCGCTCGGCGAGACCGAGGGCAGAAACGTGCAGCAGATTACGCCCGACTTCATCATCGACACCGACGACAACGGCAACGTGTCGTTCTACATAAACAACGGCAACATACCGGAGCTGCGCGTGTCCTCCTCGTTCAGCGAACTCATGGAGACCTACCGCAACAACAAGGAGAAGATGTCGCGCCGCGAAAAGGAAGCGCTGCTCTACGCAAAGCAGAAGGTGGAGCGCGCAATGGGATACATAGAAGCGATAAAGCAGCGCTACCGCACGCTCACGCTCACCATGCAGGCTATCATAGACTGGCAACGCAAGTTCTTCCAGGACGGCGACGAGGCTGACCTCAAGCCGATGATTCTGAAGAACATCGCCGACCGCACGGGGCTCGACATAAGCACAATATCGCGCGTCAGCAACGTGAAATACGCGCAGACCAACTGGGGAACTTACCCGCTGCGCTTCTTCTTCAGCGACGGCTACACCAACGAAGACGGCGAGGAGATGTCTACACGCAAGATAAAGATTGCGCTGAAAGACCTCGTCGGCAAGGAAGACAAGACGAAACCGCTCAGCGACGACGCTCTCAGAGAGGCGCTCGTGAAGCTCGGCTACCCCATCGCACGACGCACCGTGGCGAAGTATCGCGAGCAACTGGGCATACCGGTGGCAAGAATGAGAAAGAACTAATTATGAAAGAAAAGAACATAATCCTCGCAGCCCGCGCTCTGAGCGCGGTGTTCACCCCGTTCTATCTGTCTTTGGTAGGGATGACCGTACTCTTCACGTTCAGTTATCTCAGTCAGATGCCGTGGGGGTACAAGCTGAGCGTGCTCGCTATGGTCTACTTCTTCACCATTCTCATGCCCACAATGCTCATCAAGCTCTACCGCAACTACCACGGCTGGACACTCATACAGCTCAGCCGCAAGGAACGCCGCGTGGTGCCCTATCTGCTCTCGATAGTGAGCTACTACGCATGCTTCTACGTTATGCGACTGTATAACATTCCGCACTTCATGGGCAACATACTCATGGCAGCACTCGTGATACAGATAGTGTGCGCTCTGATAAACGTGTGGTGGAAGATATCGACACACACCGCAGCCATCGGTGGCGTGGTGGGCGCTCTGCTCGCCTTCTCGTTCATATTCATGTTCAACCCCATCACGTGGCTCTGCTTCTCGCTCGTGCTCTCAGGGCTCGTCGGCACCAGCCGCATAATACTCCGACAGCACACCCTTTCGCAAGTGACGGCGGGCTTCGGCGTAGGCGTGCTCATCGCCTTCGTAATAATACTGGGGCTGTAGCCCCTCCCAACCCTCCCCATCGGGGAGGGCTTAGTTAGCAAAGGCTCAAGAATTTTGAGTTTTGAGTTTTGAATTTTGAGTTGTCGGCTTCGCCGATTGTGAATTATTCAGTTTTGAGTTAGCAAAGGCTTAGAAAGGCCTAAAGAGGCTTAGAAAGGCTTAGACATTAAACAATAAAAAACAATAAAATATTATGACTCCATTAGTTAGCATCATCATGGGCAGCACATCAGACCTGCCCGTTATGGAAAAGACATGCAAGTTCTTGAACGACATGCAGGTGCCGTTTGAAGTGAACGCCCTCTCTGCTCATCGCACACCGGACGCAGTAGAAAGTTTCGCTAAGGGCGCAAAGGCGCGTGGCGTTAAGGTAATCATTGCCGCAGCAGGCATGGCAGCAGCTCTGCCCGGTGTCATCGCAGCAAGCACCACTCTGCCCGTCATCGGCGTACCTATCAAGGGTATGCTCGACGGTCTCGACGCCATGCTCTCTATCATACAGATGCCCCCGGGAATACCCGTTGCAACAGTTGGCGTGAACGGAGCCATGAACGCAGCTATCCTCGCTTGCGAGATGATTGCGCTCTGCGACGAAGGCATCGCAGAAAAGATGGCTCAGTACAAGGCTGGCTTGGGAGAGAAGATAGAAAAGGCGAACAAGGAGCTCGCTGAGGTGAAGTATGAATATAAGTGTTGAGATGGTGAGATGGTGAGATGATGATATGTTGTTGTGGTGAGGTGGTGATGTGGTGACAATAGTACATCTCTCAACAACTCACCACATCAACACCACAACATCTCACAACATCTCTCAACACCTCACCATCTCACCACCTCAACATCTCTCAACACCTCAACATCTCAACACAACAACATCAAAAATCATGATTGATCTCTTCAACTACCGCCGCCGCGAAGCCTCACCCGTTCAGGTAGGCGACATACAGCTTGGCGGCGACGCCCCGATACGCGTGCAGTCGATGACCACAACCAACACCAACGACACGGAGGCGTGCGTGGCTCAGGCTGAGCGCATCATCAAGGCAGGCGGCGAACTCGTGCGACTCACTACGCAGGGTCGCAGAGAGGCAGAGAACCTGCAGAACATAAACGCACAACTGCGTGCCGACGGCTACACAACACCGCTCGTTGCCGACGTTCACTTCAACGCCAATGTGGCTGACGTGGCTGCGCTGTACGCAGAGAAGGTGCGCGTCAACCCGGGCAACTACGTAGACCCGGCACGCGTGTTCAAGAAGATTGAGTACACCGACGCGGAGTATGCCGACGAACTCAAGAAACTGGAGGACCGCTTTGTGCCCTTCCTCAACATCTGCCGCGAGCACCACACCGCGGTGCGCATCGGCGTGAACCACGGTTCGCTCTCCGACCGCATCATGTCGCGCTACGGCGACACGCCGGAAGGCATCGTCAAGAGCTGCATGGAGTTTCTGCGCATCTGCAAGAAGGAGCAGTTCGACAACGTAGTGATAAGCATCAAGGCGTCGAACACCGTCATCATGGTGCGCACGGTGCGTCTGCTCATCACCGAGATGGACAACGCCGACATGCACTATCCGCTCCACCTCGGCGTCACCGAGGCTGGCGAAGGCGAGGACGGACGCATCAAGAGTGCGGTGGGCATCGGCGCACTGCTTGCCGACGGCATCGGCGACACTATCCGCGTGAGTCTGAGCGAGGAGCCGGAGGCGGAGATACCCGTTGCGCGCCACCTCGTCGACTATATCACGAAGCGTGCCGGACACACTCTCGTGCCAGGCACCGAGGCGAAAGACTTCTCTTGGGTGCGCCCTGAGCGCCGCCCCACTCGCGCTATGGGATACATCGGCGGCTCGAATGTGCCGGTGGTGATAGCTTCGTTAGGACAGAACGACGACGCAGAGAGCGTTGAGTTCAACCCCGATATGACACCCGACTATATCTACTGCGGTGCCAAGCTGCCCAAGAACCGCCGCGACGGACAGAAATACATCGTCGACTTCAACGCATACACCGGCGAGCCGAACACCTACCCTATCTTCCCGTACAACGCTACGCCGTTCGTGGGCGGAGTGAAGGCAGATGTGAAGTTCCTCGTGCTGCAGCTCGGCGCTCCGTCGGAGGAGTACATGGCTTGCCTGAAGGCACACCCAGAGGTAGTGGTCGTTGCTGTGTCGAACCAGCAGAACCGCCTCGGCGAGCAGCGTGCGCTTACTCACGAGTTGTGGTCGAACGGCTTGTTCAACCCCATTGTGTTCGCTCAGATGTACAGTCATAGCAGCGCCGAGAAGGCAGACCTTCAGCTTGAGGCGGCAGCCGATATGGGCGCGCTGATGATTGACGGCCTCTGCGACGGCGTATGGCTGATGAACAACGGCGACATCGCGGTGCGCGACCTCACGGACACGGCGTTCGCCATTTTGCAGGCGGCTCGTCTGCGCACATCGAAGACCGAATACATCTCATGCCCTGGTTGCGGCAGAACGCTCTACGACCTGCGCTCTACCATCGCAAAGATAAAGGCGGCTACGGCGCACATGAAGGGCCTGAAGATAGGCATCATGGGCTGCATCGTGAACGGACCGGGCGAGATGGCTGACGCCGACTATGGTTATGTGGGCGCCGGACCGGGAAAGATTTCGCTCTACAAGCAGAAGATGTGCGTGGAGAAGGCGATACCGGAGAGTGAGGCAGTGGAACATCTGCTCAGATTTATAGAAGAAGACAGAAAGGAAAAATAATGAGTTTAACTGGCATTGCACGATACGCATTCGCACCCCGACAGCATAAGCTGGAACAACACTTCAACGAGCCGGAGGCTCTGCAGCATAATGTGTTGCAGCACCTCCTGCGCGCTGCCGCCAACACCGAGTACGGCAGAAACCATCTTTTCGCTACGACAAAGGGCTACGACGACTTCGTGCGCAACGTGCCCGTGAATACCTACGAGGAGCTGAAGGCCGACATCGACCGTATGCGACACGGCGAGGCTGACGTGCTGTGGCCGGGAAAGGTGAAGTGGTACGCCAAGTCGTCGGGCACTACGAACGACAAGAGCAAGTTCATACCCGTGTCGGCTGAAGGACTGAAGAACATACACTACAAGGGCGGCACCGACGTGGTGGCGCTCTACCTGCAGAACAACCCGAAGAGCCGCATGTTCGACGGCAAGGGATTGATTCTTGGCGGTTCGCACTCGCCCAACTACAACGTGGCTGGCTCGCTCGTGGGCGACCTCAGCGCCATTCTCATCGAGAACATCAACCCGCTCGTGAACCTCGTGCGTGTGCCGAAGAAGCAGACGGCACTGCTGAGCGACTTCGAGGTGAAGCGCGACCGCATAGCGCGCGAATGTCTCAACAAGAACGTGACTAACATCTCGGGTGTGCCCTCATGGATGCTCAGTGTGTTGGTGCGCGTGCTCGAGCTGTCGGGCAAGGAGCGCCTCGACGAGGTGTGGCCCAACCTGGAGGTGTTCTTCCACGGCGGCATCGCGTTCACGCCATACCGCTCGCAGTACGAGCACATCATAAAGAGCGACCGCATGCACTACATGGAGACGTACAACGCCTCGGAGGGCTTCTTCGGCATACAGAACGACCCAGAAGACAAGTCGATGCTGCTGATGCTCGACTACGACGTGTTCTACGAGTTCCTGCCTATGGACGAGTTCGACTCTGAGAACCCGAACATCGTACCGCTCGAAGGCGTGGAAACTGGCAAGAACTACGCCATGCTTATCAGCACGTCGTGCGGTCTGTGGCGCTATATGATTGGCGACACGGTGAAGTTCACGTCGGTGCGTCCGTACAAGTTCGTCATAACGGGCAGAACGAAGTATTTCATCAACGCTTTCGGCGAGGAGCTTATCCAGGACAACGCCGAGAAGGGCCTCGCCTATGCCTGCCAGCAGACTGGCGCAGAGGTGAAGGAGTATACGGCGGCGCCGGTGTTCATGGACGCCAACGCGAAGTGCCGCCACCAGTGGCTCATCGAGTTCGCGAAGAAGCCTGAGAACATCAGCGAGTTTGCCGACATCCTCGACCGACAGCTGCAGGCTATCAACTCCGACTACGAGGCGAAGCGCTTCCACGACATCACGCTACAGCCGCTTGAGGTTGTCGTAGCGCGCGAGGGTCAGTTCGACGACTGGCTGCGCTCTAAGGGCAAGCTGGGCGGACAGCACAAGATACCGCGCCTCTCCAACAACCGCAAGACCATTGAGGAGATAATGGGGGTGTGATGGTGAGGTGTTGAGATGGTGACATTTGTAGGGGGTGCACTTGTCTCAAGTGCACCAACCGAGCAGAAATGCACCGTTTGCTTGGTTGGTGCAGCAGAGACTGCTGCACCCCCCTGAAGAAGTGCACCAACGTATTGTATGAAACAAATTAAAAAAACAAGAAGTTAAGCCAAATGCTGAAACTAAGAAACATACTATATATAATAGGTGTAATCGCGCTGCTCTCGTCGTGCGCCCGCATGGGACGCCCCGACGGAGGATGGTACGACGAGACGCCGCCGCATGTGATAGGCTCGACACCTGCCGACCGCAGCACTAACGTGCAGGCGAAGAAGGTGAACATCTACTTCGACGAGTTCATAAAGCTCGACAACGCGTCGGAGAAGGTGGTGGTGTCGCCGCCGCAGCTCGAGCAGGCGGAGATAAAGGCTTCGGGCAAGAAGATCAGCGTGGAGCTGAAAGACTCGCTGAAGCCCAACACTACGTACACCGTCGACTTCTCTGACGCCATCTCCGACAACAACGAGGGCAACCCGATGGGCAACTACACCTACAGCTTCTCTACGGGCGACCATATCGACACGCTCGAGGTGGCTGGCACCGTGGTGGCGGCTGAGAACCTCGAGCCGGTGAAGGGCATACTCGTGGGTCTGTACGCCGAGATGGGCGACTCGTGCTTCATGAAGATGCCCATGCTGCGCGTGGCACGTGCCGACTCGCGCGGACACTTCGTCATAAAGGGCGTGGCGCCGGGCGCTTACCGCATCTACGCCCTCAACGACCAGGACGGCAACTATATGTTCTCGCAGAAGAGCGAGCAGATGGCCTTCTCGCACGACACCATACGCCCCTCGTTCTGCGACGCCGTGCGACAGGACACGCTTTGGCTCGACTCGCTGCATATCAAGGACATAAAGCAGACGGGATACATACGCTTCACGCCCGATGACCTCGTGCTCAGAGCGTTCGAACACGTGCAGACCGACCGCTTCTTCCTCAAGTCGGAACGCCAGCAGCCCGACCGCTTCACGCTGTTCTTCAGCTACGGCTCGAAGAAGCTGCCCGAGATAAAGCCGCTCAACTTCGACGCTACCGACCGACTGCTTATAGAGCCGTCTGTGCGCCGCGACACCATAACCTACTGGCTGCGCGACACGGCGCTCGTCAATCAGGACACGCTCAGCCTCGCCCTCACCTATGAGATGACCGACACGCTGGGCAACCTCGTGCCGCAGACCGACACGCTGCAGATTCTCTCTAAGCAGCCCTACGAACGCCGCCTGAAGGAGGCGCAGAAGGAGCTGGAGAGCTGGAAGAAGCAGCAGGAGAAGAAGCGCAAGCGCGGCGAGGCATACGACTCCGTGATGCCGCCGAAGGAACTGGAGTTCAAGCTCGCTATGGAGTCGAAGCTCGACCCCGACCGCAACCTGCGATTCGAGTTCGACACGCCGCTCGCCTCTGCCGACACCTCTAAGATTCACCTCTACGCCAAGCACGACACACTATGGTACGTAGCGCCGCTGCGCTTTGAGCCAGTGAAGCAGAAGATGTGGGGCGACAGCATAGCCACCGCAGAGTCGAAGCGCCAGTACATACTGCGCGCCGAGTGGCGTCCGGGCATAGAATACAGCCTCGAAATCGACTCGCTCGCCTTCACCGACATCTACGGCAACGCGTCGAAGAAGCTGAAGAAGGGCTTCAAGGTGGGCGCCATGGACGACTACAGTAGTCTGGTGCTCAATATAGCGCAGCTAAAGGGCGAGAACCTCGTCGTCGAACTGCTCACGAGCGAAGACAAGGCGGTGAAGAGCGTGCGCACAACCAACTCAACGGCAGCGTTCTACTACGTACGACCCGGCAAATACTACGCCCGCCTGTTCGTCGACCGCAACAACAACGGCGTGTGGGACACGGGCGACTACAGCGCCAACCTGCAACCCGAAGAGGTGTTCTACTATCCATACGAGATAGAGTGCAAGGCGAAGTGGGACGTAACGCTCAACTGGAACATCAACGAGAAACCGCTCGACCAGCAGAAACCCGAGAAGATAACGAAACAGAAGGGCGAACGCCAACGCAAGATACAACAGCGCAACATGGAAAGAGCGCGGAAAATGGGCATTGCGTATCCGTTCTAACGAGTTTATCCAATTGAGAGTTGAGAATTGAGAGTTATGATTACCATATAAATCATAAAAATAAAAATAATATGAAGACCAGACACTTCCTCCTCGTCGTAGCCCTGCTATTGGCAGGTCTGCAGACCACAACGGCACAATGCAAGTACCGCAACACGGCAGTAAAGCCGGGCGAGTTCCTGTCGTATAACCTCTACTACAACTGGCAGTTCGTATGGGTGAAGGCAGGCACGGCATCAATGTCGGTAGTGAAGAGCAACTATCACGGCAAGCCGGCGCTGCGCATGGCGCTCATCACACGCACGTCGAAGACGCTCGACAAGATGTTCGTGATGCGCGACACGCTGCTCTGCTACAACACGCTCGACCTCGAACCACTCTACTACCGCAAAGGAGCGCGCGAGGGCAAGCGATACACCGTAGACGAGGCGTTCTACTCGTACAGCAACAACCATCAGCACGTGAAGCTGCACCGACAGAAGAACAACGGCGAACACGTATGGAACGAGTTCAACCGCACGGCGTGCGCCTACGACATGATGAGCATCTTCCTGCGCGCACGCTCGTTCGACCCCGAGAGCTGGAAGAAAGGCAAGCGCATAACCATTCCCATCACCGACGGACCGAAGATCATCAACGCCATACTCGAATACAAGGGCAAGACCACCGTCAAGGCGGACAACGGCGTGAAGTACCGCTGCCTGCAACTCTCGTATATCGAGAACGAAGGCAATAAGGAGAAAGAGATTACGCGCTTCTACGTTACGGACGACGTACATCATGTGCCGGTAAGACTGGATATGTTCCTGAAGTTCGGCGTCGCAAAAGCGTTCCTCTCAGGCATGAAGGGCGTGAAGTAACCACCGATCGCGTCCGCCGTCCGATCGGACGGCGAACGGAATCTGATCGGGCGGCGGACGCAATCCAATCGGGCGGCGTTCGGGTAACGATGACATATCGTAGGAGGCTACGGCATATCATAACTCTCAACTTTCAACTCTCAATTCTCAACTCGAAACAATGCGTAAACTCATTATACTATTCGTCACACTCGCAGCCATCACCTCCTGCGACCTCGCCCCCACCAGTTCGAACACCTCGAAGGCGAAGCGCTTCACCAACGAAGTGCTGCTCGGCTACACGCCCGTCAAAGACCAGGGCCACAGCTCGCTCTGCTGGGCGTACGCCATGCTCGCCACCATCGAGAGCGAACACATACAGATGGGCGACTCGGTGAACCTCTCCGTCGACTACATAGCGCGCTACCAGCTCGACGAGCAGGCACGCTTCCACTTCCTCTCGAAAGGCTTCAACCGCATGACGCTGCGCGGAACGGCGCCGCTGCTGCTGCGCCTGCTCGACGAATACGGCATCATGCCCTACGACTCCTACCATGCGCGCGACATCAACTACAACGCCCTCACGAAACGCCTGGAGATGCTCTCCAACTCGTCGCGCAACCTGAGCCAGATGAAACAACGCACGGAGCGACTCTTCGACGAGCGCATAGGAGCGCTGCCCAAGAAGGTGTACATGCTCGGAGCCGAATACACACCGCTCGAGTTCGCCCACAGCGTCTGCATGCGCGGCGAATATCTCGCCATGACGAGTTTCACCCACCACCGCTTCGGCGAAGCGTTCGTGCTCGAAGTGCCCGACAACTACAGCAACGAGCTATACTACAACGTGCCCATCGACGTGATGATGAAGCGCATAGAACGCTCGCTGCGCACCGGACACCCCGTATGCTGGGAAGGCGACACAAGCGAAGTGGGCTTCGACTTCAAGCGCGGCGTGGCTGAACTCACCAAGCAGCAACCCTACACGCAGAAGCAGCGACAGATAGAGTTTGAGAACCACCACACTACCGACGACCACTGCATGGTGCTCATAGGCATAGCCCACGACGAGAACGGCAAACGCTACTACATAGCCAAGAACTCGTGGGGAACAGGCAACCAGTACGGCGGACTCATGTACCTCTCGGAGCAGTACGTGATGATGAAGACCATAGCCATCGTCGTAAAGAACATCAATATGTAAGCCACAGGTGCTGCATACAAAAAGACATGTATATGACTATAACACATAATGTTTGCGCAAATGTTTGCGCAAACATTTTTTTTGATTCGTAAATGCTACAGATTTTAACGTTTATTACACGTTCAAAATATCACTCAAACAGACATTTAGCTATATTTGCAAAATCTAAAGACGCTTATAAATTTTTTACAACTACTATAATAATTAACCTAACCCTTAAAGACTATGCAGAAAAGATCGTTTCTTACAGTCGTAATGTTCCTGATAGGAATGTTTATGACGGGGGCGTACGCACAAGTACACACAGTTTCTGGTCTGGTGAAAGACAAAGAAATGGGTGAACCCCTTGTTGGAGTAAGCGTGTCTGTAAAAGGCACGAAGAATGCAACCATGACTGACCTGAACGGCAACTACACCATTCAAACCAGCCCGAAAGACGTACTCGAATTCAAGTATGTCGGCATGAAAAATGCAGAGGAGACAGTAGGCAACCGCAAGGTTATCAACATCACTCTCGTAGCTAACGCAGAAAGCCTCGGCGAAGTCGTAGTGACAGCCATGGGTATCAAGCGTCAGTCGGAGACCCTTACCTACTCGGCTCAGACCGTAGGCGGAAAGGACGTCAACGACATCAAGTCAATCAACATGATCAACTCGCTGCAGGGCAAGAGCGCAGGTCTTCAGATTACGCCTAACTCTACCGGTGCGGGCGGTTCTTCAAAGATTCTGTTCCGCGGCAACAAGTCAATCTCTGGTAGCAACCAGCCGCTCATCGTCATCGACGGTGTGCCGACAATGACCAATACCGCAACCTCTCAGGTATCAAGCGACTATGGTGGCGAGCGCGACGCAGGTGACGTTATGTCTACCATCAACCCCGACGATATCGCTTCTATCACACTTCTGAAGGGCGCTGCCGCTTCAGCTCTCTACGGTGCGGTGGCTGCCAACGGCGCCATCATGATCACCACAAAGCAGGGCATGGCAGGCAAGGTGAACGTGAACGTATCGAGCAACACCACAATGGAGGTTCCGATGATTCTGCCTGAGTTCCAGAACACATACGGCGCAGGCGCTGACGGCACATTCTCTTGGGGCGACAAGCTCAGCAAGGCTTGCAAGAACTACGCAGAGTCGTTCTTCCGCACAGGCTTCACAACCAACAACACCGTATCGCTCTCGGGCGGTAGCGAGAACTTCAAGGGCTACTTCTCTTACGGCAACGTGTTCTCTCACGGCATGACTCCTGAGAACACATTCCGCAGCCACAACCTCAACACTAAGGTAGACTTCAAGGTGCTCAACAACGTATACGTCGACTTCTCGGCTAAGTACAGCAACCAGTACTCTAAGAACCAGGCTGCTGCCGGCTACCTCTGGAACCCGCTCACAGGCGTATACCTCGCTCCGCGCGGCATCGACTGGGACCACTACAAGGACAACTACGAGGTTTACGACCCCACACGCGGCTGCAACGTACAGAACTGGAGCAACACCGAGCTGCAGCAGTTCGGCAACCCGTACTGGATGCTCAACCGTCAGACTCCTATCTCTAAGCGCAACCGCTACGAGTTCGGTGGCTCTATCAAGTGGAACATCACTCCCGACCTCAACATCCAGGGACGTATGCGCTACGAGCGCGGCGAAGAGCAGTTCATACACAACGCATACGCTTCGTCTGTAGGCAACCTCTACAAGATGGGACGCATGAAGAACAACCGCTACTTCAGCGACCAGCTCTACGGCGACGTGCTCATCAACTACAACCACACTTGGAACGACTGGGGTCTCACAGCTACAGCAGGCTCAAGCTTCACCAAGACCAAGACCGCACACGTAGACCTCTGGGGCGAGGGCGAACAGTACAAGTCGCCGGGCGACGGCAACATCTACTATCCGAACATCTTCACTCCGAACAACTTCTACGGCAACATGTCTAAGCTGGGCAGCGGCGACGCTATGGAGACAGAAAAGCGCCTCAACGCCGTGTTCGCAACAGCTCAGGTAGCCTTCAAGGAGGCTGTGTTCCTCGACCTCTCTGCACGTAACGACTGGTCGTCAGCTCTCGCATTCACCGACGGCTGCTCGTTCTTCTACCCGTCAGTAGGCGCCAGCGTACTGCTAAACAAGCTCGTGCCTATGGGCGAGCAGGTGAACCTCTTCAAGTTCCGCGGCAGCTACTCTATCGTAGGTAACGACGTGCCTATCTACATGTCTAACCCACGCTACACTCTCGGCGAGTCGGGCGCTATCTCTGCACCTGACAAGGCTGCGTTCCGCACATTGAAGCCAGAGAAGACCCACTCTATCGAGGTAGGTTTCGACGGTACATTCTTCAACAACCGTCTCGACTTCTCTCTTACATACTATAAGACAAACACCAAGAACCAGTTCTTCTCTGTTTCGGCTCCTTACGAGAGCGGTCTGCGCAACCGTTACGTCAACGCCGGCAACGTACAGAACCAGGGTATCGAGGCATCTATCGGCTGGCACCAGCAGTTCAACCCCGACTTCTCTTGGTCTACCAACTTCAACATCTCTTACAACGAGAACAAGATCAAGGAGCTCGTAGAGGGTTTGGAGAACGGTCTTACCATCGCTTCTTGGCAGGGCGCTAAGGTAGTGCTCAACGAGGGCGGCTCTTACGGCGACCTCTACGTACGCCAGATCAAGCGCGACGAGACAGGCAAGCCGGTCAAGAACGACAAGGGCGAACCTATCCTCATGGGCGACAACGTTGACGAGATGAAGTATGCAGGCAACATGAACGCAAAGGTGAACTTCGGTTGGACAAACACATTCCACTACAAGGACTTCACATTCTCATTCCTCATCGACGGTAAGTTCGGCGGCAGAGTGCTCTCTGCAACTGAGGCTACTCTCGACGGTTGGGGCGTTTCAAAGCGTTCTGGCATCGCACGCAACGCAGGCAAGGTTGTGGTTGACGGCGTAGAGTTCGACCCGCAGGCTTGGTACACAACAACAGGCTCTTCTAACTTCAACAACTCTTACGCTACAGAGTTCTACGTATACAAGGGCACGAACGTACGTCTGCGCGAGATGAGCCTCGGCTACACCTTCCGCAACCTCTTCGGCAACGGCAAGAACCTCACTGCTGCGCTCATCGCACGCAACCTCTTCTTCTTCTACAAGGACGCTCCTTGCGACCCGGACGTATCAATGGGTACCGGCAACGGCGTGCAGGGTGTCGACATCTTCAACCTCCCGTCGGCTACAAGCTTGGGTCTGAACCTGAAGTTGAACTTCTAATTTTTGAGCGAGTAAAAACAAGTTTTACAACCGTTTAAAATCTAAGGAAATATGAAAAAGAGAAATATATTCGCGGTGTCATCAATGCTGGCACTGGCTGTGATGGGTAGCGGAATGCTTAGCTCATGCACAGACGACTTCGACGATCTGAATACAAACAAGACGCAGGTAGACCCGGGCGATCTGCCGTTCAAAGCACAGTGTGCCGAGGCAATGAACTATTGCTACCCGCCTCACCAGAACATGTTCCAGTTCTGGACAAACCTTACCATCGACCTCTACGGTGGCTACTTCCAGACACCTCACGGCAACTTCACCAACTGCGATATGGGTGAGAACCGCGGACACAGTGGCGGTATGTACGAGAACTACTATCTGCATATCTTCAACAACACACGCCGCAACATCGCCAACCTCGACAAGCAGGAGAACGCCGGACTGGCTGGCACTATGCGCATCGTGCAGGCTGTAGGCACTATGCAGGCTACAGACGCATACGGACCGCTCGCCTACTCGTCTATCATCAACGCCGAGAGCGAGTCTACCTACCGCTTCGACAGCCAGCAGAAGCTCTATGAGCAGATGCTCGACGACCTCGACAAGGCTATCGCCGGACTGCAGAAGATGGACGACACAGAGAAGGCTTCGCTCGCTACATACGACACATGGGGCGGTGGCGACCCGGCTATCTGGGTGCAGATTGCAAACACCATGAAGCTGCGTATCGCTCTGCGTCTCTCTAAGCGCGAGAGCGAGATGGCTGCCGACGGCTACGACCTCAAGGCTATCGCTACGGCTGCTGCTGCCAACACCCTCGCCGTTTCGGGCAAGGACATCGTCGTCAAGGACCAGAGCAACGAGCTGAAGCGTATGTTCGACTGGCAGGACTGCGGCATGAACGCTAACCTCGTAACGCTCATGGTGGGCATGAACGACCCGCGTCTGCCTCTCTACATGACAAAGAATGCTGACGACATCACCAACGAGAAGGGCGTCACCACTCCTAAGGGATCCGTTTACTGCGGCATCCGCTACGCAAGCGGCATGGCACAGAAGGGTTCTAACGGCTCGTACGGCTACAAGATGTCGCAGTGGGTTGGCGCTTACAACACTCCGCTGCCTATCTTCAAGGCTGCCGAGGCTTACTTCCTGCTTGCCGAGGCTAAGCTGCGCTGGAACATCGGCACTGAAAGCGTAAAGAGCCTCTACGAGAAGGGCATCCGCCTCTCTATCAAGAACGAGCTTGCTTATAAGGGATCGTTCGCAGGCATCGAGAACATCAGCGACGCCGACATCGACGCTTACATCAACGGCACAACCGGTCAGGCAGACTACGTTGATCCGGGCAACTCGGCTAACAACTGCAAGGCTGTCAACACGCTCGGCGTGAAGTGGGACGACGCTGCAAGCAAGGAAGACCAGCTCGCACGCATCCAGACTCAGAAGTACATCGCTCTCTTCCCGCTCTCTAACGAAGGTTGGGCTGAGCAGCGCCGCACCGGCTATCCGAAGTTCTTCGTAGCTTTGGTTAACAAGAGCGAAGGTGCTGTCGACACTCAGGAAGGCGTTCGCCGTGTCATCTACAGCAGCAATGCTTACGACACCAACGCTGAAGGCGTAAAGGGTGGCATCGAGCTTCTCGACAAGGAGAACACCAGCAAGAAGGGTATCTCTGGCGATAAGGGCGGCACACACCTCTGGTGGGACAACGCTAACAAGGGCAACTTCTAAGCGTCAGCTACAGAATAATTAAAAAACGGACTCTGCCAAACACATTTGGCGGAGTCCGTTTTTTTTCATAGTAGCGGAGGTATCCTGCCTCCGCCACAGCAAGCCTCCTGCAGAGTATATTCTCCCACAGAACGCGCAGAATCCACGGAACCTCTTGCTATAATTATTCTCCCACAGAATACGCAGAATTCACAGAACTTTCTGCTGTGGATTTTCTCCCACAGATTGCACTCACAGAAGTTAGGCTGCCTTCCAGGGGGTGCACTTGTCTCAAGTGCACCAAACAATCAAGAAGTGCACCAAACAAACAAAATCGATATTCTCCCACAAATTGCACAGATGGTTTGAGTGCGTAGGAATGAAAGCGGATTAAACCGATTTTTAATAGTAGCGGAGGTATCCTGCCTCCGCCATAGCAACTGGTTTCATTAATTTTTAGTAACTTTGCAGAAGATAGTGCAGAACTATAAAAAGCTGCATATAACTATAAAACACAAGCAATATGAAGAAAATCGTGATTCTCGACTTCGACGGCACCATCGCCGACACGAAGCCCGTTATACTTAACACCTTCCACCGCACCTTCGACGCCATGCATCTGCCGCAGCACAGCGACGAGGAGATAGCCGCAACGATAGGTCTGCCGCTCGTGGAGGCATTCCCCGTACTCGAGCCGATGGACAAGGAGAAAGCGGTGGAGTGTACAGCCAAGTACCGCGAGATATTCGAGGACGTGAACCGCGAGATTGGCGTGCCGATGTTCCCGCACGTGGCTGACACTGTGCGACTGCTGCACGCAAAGGGATGCACAGTGACCATCGCCACAAGCCGCGGATATAAGTCGGCTGTCGACTTCGTGCGCTCGTTCAAGCTCGACGACGTGATAACGCTCGTCGTGGCTGCCGAGGACGTGCGCCACGCCAAGCCAGACGCCGAGCCGGTGCTGAAGACGCTGAAGCACTACAACCTGAAGCCCGAGGACGCCGTCGTCGTAGGCGACACCCACTTCGACATTCTCATGGGTCGCAACGCCCACTGCATGACCGTCGGCGTTACGTACGGCAACGGTTCGCGAGAGAGTCTCATGGAAGCCGGCGCCGACGCCATTGTCGACGATTTCGCGGAAATTGCAGAGATGGTGAGATGGTGAGGTGGTGAGATTTGTTCAAATCACTATATAAACATGCTCATATATAAAGGCAAGTAAACAACACCATCCTCACCTACTTCTACATTATTTCCACTCATCACTATCCTGCGGTTTATACTATCCGCAAAGAGCGACTGTGCCATATCTAACGAAGTGTGTTGCTTGTAATCCTTGCCCGACTTCACCTCTAACACTGTTATCTTACCTTTCTCCTGAAAGACAAAATCAAGTTCGTGCTTGCTTTTACGGTCATAATAGTTGAGTGATATGCCGTGCTTGACGAGTTCACCTGCTATATAATTCTCCGTCAACGCACCCTCGTTGACATAAATATCTCCTGTGAGCACCTGCGCCTGAATATCATCAAGCATCATGGCACACATCAAGCCACTATCAACAAAGAACAACTTATACAAGCGTATATTCTCATGTAAAGGAAACGGCAATTCAAACGACCCTACATTAAACGAATAGTAAGCTATACCAGCATCTACAAGCCACTGTGTCGGAGCGCCATACTTGCGGCGTGATGCGTTCTTCTCTATAGAAGACAGAATAAAACGCTTGTCCTGCTTGCTAAGCTGACCTGGTATGGCGTCGAATACCGACTTTACAAGTAGTTTTTCATTGCCTGCATACTTGGATATATCGTTGCGATAACCATTCAGAATATCTTTCTGATTGGCTATGGTCTTGCCAAAATCCTCATTATTAAGAAATGTCGCAACCACCTCCGGCATACCGCCTACAACAAGATACTGACGATAGCGCTGCATTATCTGTTGATGAAGGAAATCGGGTACAACACGAAGCGAATTATAGCAGTCGTTAAGCAACGAAATAACATCTTCGCTTATGTTGCAAGCCCATAAAAACTCTTCAAAGTCAAGCGGAAACATCTCCAGCTCACGCTCAAAGCCAACAGGATAGGAAGACACATCCTTATAATTGATACCTAACAAAGAACCAGACTCTATGTAATCGTATTGTCCGTCTTCTACCAAGAACTTTATGGCTGTACGGGCATTCGGACACGATTGTATCTCGTCGAAGAAAATAAGCGTCTGACCAGGTATCAGCGGTCCAAAACCCATAGCTGAAAGGTTTATCAGAACTGTTCGTGCATCAAGATTTCCTTCAAAAGCCTGTCGCGCTAACGGCATCTGCTCAAAGTTTATCTCAATAAAACTCTTATAATGAGCTTTAGCAAACTGACGAACAATAGTTGTCTTACCCACCTGGCGCGCACCCTTAATAAGAAGAGCCTTGCCAGACGAGTTTACCTTCCAGTCTTCTAATTCCTTTATAATCTTTCGTTTAAGCATATTCTTGCAACTTTTTGCCGGTTATATGATTGCTTTTATGCAACTTTTTTCCAGTATATTGATACTACTTCTACAACTTTTTTCCAGTAAATAGCTCCCAAATTTACAACTTTTCGCCAAAACATAAAAATAAAAACCGAGAAAAGTGTGGGTCAATATCCTCTCTCTCAATTATAATTGCTAAATTTGCATACTAATACTCAACAATACTCAGCAAACTGCTGATACGCAACAACGAATAACAAAAAACAAAACAAAAATATAATGGAACAAGCACTTTGGATTTACAATACGCTGTCGCGTCGCAAGGAAGTGTTCAAGCCGCTGCACGCCCCAAACGTGGGCATGTACGTCTGCGGACCTACCGTCTATGGCGACCCACACCTGGGCCATGCGCGCCCGGCTATCACGTTCGACATTCTCTTCCGCTACCTCAAGCACCTCGGCTATAAGGTGCGCTACGTGCGCAACATCACCGACGTGGGCCATCTGGAGCACGACGCCGACGAAGGCGACGACAAGATAGAGAAGAAGGCTCGCCTGGAGCAGCTCGAACCGATGGAGATTGCGCAGTACTACACCAACCGCTACCACGCAGCTATGGAGGCGCTGAACGTGCTGCCGCCAAGCATCGAGCCGCACGCTACGGGTCACATCATCGAGCAGGAGCAGCTCGTTCAGCAGATTCTCGACAACGGATTCGCATACGAGAGCAACGGCTCTGTCTACTTCGACGTGAAGAAGTACAACGAGAAGCACCACTACGGCATTCTCTCTGGTCGCAACCTCGACGACGTGAAGGACGCTTCGCGCGCTCTTGACGGTGTTGGCGAGAAGCGCAACCAGGCAGACTTCGCACTCTGGAAGAAGGCGTCGCCTGAACACATCATGCGCTGGCCGAGCCCCTGGAGCGACGGCTTCCCGGGATGGCACTGCGAGTGTACGGCGATGGGCCGCAAGTATCTCGGCGCTCACTTCGACATACACGGCGGCGGAATGGACCTCGTGTTCCCACACCATGAGTGCGAGATTGCGCAGGCTGTGGCTTCGCAGGGCGACCAGATGGTGCACTACTGGATGCACAACAACATGATCACAATCAACGGACAGAAAATGGGCAAGTCGCTTGGCAACTTCATCACACTCGAGGAGTTCTTCACGGGCAACAACAAGAATCTTGAGCAGCCCTACTCGCCGATGACCATACGCTTCTTCATCCTCTCGGCTCACTACCGCGGCACAGTCGACTTCTCTAACGAGGCGCTGCAGGCTTCGCAGAAGGGTCTTGAGAAACTCATGAACGGCATCGCCGACCTTGACCGCATCGCTGCTTCGGCAGAGAGCGACGCCGAGACAAAGAAGGTTGTGAGCGAGCTGCGCCAGAAGTGCTACGACGCCATGAACGACGACTTCGCTACACCGCTCGTCATAGCTCATCTCTTCGAGGCTTGCTCGGTAGTGAACAAGCTCGTAGACCACAAGGCTACCATCTCTGAGGCTGACCTTAAGGAACTGGCTGAGACAATGCGTCTCTTCGCGTTCGACCTGCTCGGTCTGCGCCCCGACAACGCCGGCTCTTCATCGCATCGCGAGGAGGCTTTCGGCAAGGTCGTAGACATGGTGCTCGACCTCCGCTCTAAGGCTAAGGCTTCCAAGGACTGGGCTACCAGCGACCGCATCCGCGACGAACTGGCTGAGCTTGGCTTCGAGGTGAAGGACACCAAGGACGGTGCTACATGGAAGCTGAAGTAAGAGTTTTGAATTTTGAGTTTTGAGTTTTGAGTTAGCATTAGCAAAGGCTTAAGAAGGCCTAAGAAGGCTTAGAAAGGCTTAAACGCAGCCCAAGAACGGCTTAAAGCTCCCATAAAGAATCAAAAGCAATGAAGAAAATATCTATAATCGCCGCAGCAATCGCTCTCTGCAGTTGCTCGGCTACAAAGACAACAGACGCAGCCGTTGACCTCAACGGCGAGTGGGACATCGTAACCGTAGACGGCACTGCTGTCGACACCACAAAGACAGAGTTCCGCCCTACACTGAGCTTCGACACAGCAAAGGACAACGTGTTCGGATGCGCCGGATGCAACTCTATCAATGGCAAGGCAAAGGTGGATGCTGCAAAGCAGACCATCAGCTTCTCGGAGATAGGCACCACGCTGATGCTCTGCGCCAACATGGAGTATGAGCAGCAGATTATGAAGGCTCTCGAAAGCGTGAAGGGATATAAGGCTGCTGGCAAAGGCTGCGTTGAACTCACAAACGGCAGCGGAAAGGCTGTGCTGCAGCTGAAGAAGCAGTAAATAGACTCTCTCCGTAGCGGAGGTCTCTGGCCTCCGCAGCAAGCAAATATTACTATCCTACTTGGTGCTGCGGAGGCCAGAGACCTCCGCTACGGAATAACCCCTAAAATAGAAATCGTATGAAACACATAGTATTTCTTACTGGCGCCGGCATGTCCGTGGAGTCGGGTTTCAAGACGTTCCGCGGCAACGACGGCTTGTGGGAGAACTACCCCGTCGACCAGGTTGCGTCGCACGAGGGATGGCTTGCCGACCCCACACTCGTAACCAACTTCTACAATATGCTGCGCCGAAAGCTCTACGCAGCGCAGCCCAATGAGGGCCACCGCCTCATCCACGAGCTGGAGAAAGACTATAAGGTGACGGTCATCACGCAGAACGTGGACAACCTGCACGAGAAAGCCGGCTCCACCAATGTGATTCACCTGCACGGCGAACTGACAAAGGTGTGCTCCTCACGTGATGTCGATGACCCGCGCTATCAGCGCACTCTGACCGAGGACAACTGCGAGGTGAAGCCCGGCACACTCGCCGGCGACGGATCGCTCGAACGCCCGTTCATAGTGTTCTTCGGCGAGTCGGTGCCGATGATAAGCGTTGCGGCGGAGGCTGCAGAGCAAGCCGACATCTTCGTGATTATAGGCACATCGCTCAACGTATACCCCGCTGCGGGCCTCATCCACTATGTGCGCCCCTCCGCACCCGTATACCTCATCGACCCCGAACCGTCGATGGGCGTAGGCAGACAGAACTTCAAGCACTTCCAGTGCGGAGCAAGCGAAGGAATGAAACGCCTGTGCAAAGAGCTCGACGTAAAGTAATCTGACTTACAGGCAAGCGATAAAACCTGCCAGCCTTTATCATGCTTATAGTCTGATGGTTAGGGCGGAACTGGAAGATATGTAGGATTTTTTCACGAACCGAACTATATTGGACATATATATCAGTGGTACAACAAACAATCTAAATAATTCCACCAATTAAAAAAAGTAAGGAAAAAACTTGTATTTATCATTTTTATTATCTATATTTGCAACTGACAAAACAACATGTTAGAATAATACACCTATAAACTTACACAAATACTTACACCTAAAGAATAAATAAGTTTCAAAATAAAAACAAGAAAACGAGAAGAAAATATTCTTATCCTCGTACCAGAGAGTGAGAAGTTCTCGTATGGAACGATGTTTATATCTATATAATAGTTAGACATTGTATTTATGAAGTCCCTTGCAAGGAGTTTGTAAAAAACAAAAGAGAATGGAATTAATAACTAAAAAAAACATTGCAATTTAAAGAATAAATGTTCAAGCTATTAACTTGGATTTGCAGATATCTGCAATACAGTAATTCCTACCGACAAATCGGAAAACTGTTAAAATATAGGACGCGGATTCGAAAAGCGATATGAGTAGAATAATAAAAAAACAGTCTCTATGCAAGAAAAAGATTTTATCACCATTATTAATGGGATTGAAAAGCTAGATTCAAATCTAATGGAAATGATATATGGTGGCATATCTGACAATACGAGCGATTGTACTTGTGGCTCTGGAAATAGTAATACAGGAAATATAGAAACCAGTACTAATGATTGTACTTGTGGTTTAGGAAATAGTAATAAAATTCCAATCCCTGCCAATTGTTCTTGTGGATCTGCCAATAGTAATAGTGCACATGGTGCGTTAGGACTCTTACAATTTGGTTAACCGAACAAGCCATATCAAATAAGTTGAATTTAATTCAATAATTTGACATGGCTCTTATACCTTTAATTATGAGTAATTATATTATTTCTAAGTATTGCATACCTTTTTTATCGCCTGATAAAGAAGCATATTTTTATTTGTCAAAAAACAACTCTCTCCATAAAGTTAGCCATATTTTTTTTGACTCAG
>UMHE01055920.1_pt1 | contig 24535 bp, 22 predicted proteins | sample 1965451 | NCBI WGS metagenome assembly UMHE01 (sample SAMEA4836090, study PRJEB28245) | human gut metagenome | biome: gut microbiome; material: fecal sample | place: Denmark | collected 2008 | reverse complement strand
TGACCAAGGGATTCACCACGGGAACCCTGATGGAGAATTTCCCAGCCGAGCGCATCAACGATCCCGACAATTTCCTGAGTCTGCTTTTCTATTTCGGCATGGTTACGATAAACGGCACCTATCAGGGCAACACCCGTTTTGTGGTTCCTAACGAGGTGGTGCGCGACCAGATGTACACCTATCTGCTGGATACTTACAAGGAGAACGATCTCACCTTTGAGCAATACGACAAGACCAAACTGGAGAGCAAACTGGCTTACGAAGGCGCTTTCAAACCATACTTTGCCTACATAGCCGATTGCTTGAAGCGATTCTCTTCCCAACGAGATAAACAAAAGGGCGAAGCCTACGTTCACGGCTTCACTCTGGCGATGACGAGCCAATGTAAGTTCTACCGCCCTATCTCGGAACTGGACAACGATGGCGGTTATGCCGACATTTTCCTGCTACCCCTCTGCGATATATATAAGGATATGGAAGATTCTTACATCGTGGAACTGAAATATTGCAAGCCGGGCACCAGCGACGAGCAACTTGCCCAGCTCTTTGCAGAAGCCTCAGCACAGATAAGTCGTTATGCAGACAGCAATATCGTGCACGAATCCGTAAAGACTACCCGCCTACATCGTCTCGTGGTGATTTATCGCGGAGCAGAAATGGTGAAATGTGAGGAGGTGGAATAGCAATTTGCCTAAAGAAATATAACTATGGTACTAAAGAAATATACACAGGAACAACAAGTGATAGATACCCTTCGCAAAACTGGAGGGTATGCTACTCTTGGCGACTTGTATCATCTTGTAGATACGAAATCGTGGGCAACCAAGACGCCCAACGAATCCATCCGAAGAATCGTGCAGCAATCTGACGAGATATTCAAAATACAACCAGGTCTTTGGGCTTTGGAGGAATGCCGTGATGAAGTGATGCGCAGATTTGATATCCAGCCAAAAGAAGAAAAAAGTGTTGAGCAATTTACACATGGCTACTATCAGGGACTTATTATCGAGATAGGAAACATGAAACATTTTGACACCTATATCCCTGCGCAAGACCAAAATCGCAAGTTCCTGGAAAAGCCATTAAAAGATATTTGCTCAACTACCCACATACCAGATTTTTCATACAACAACCTGACAGACCGGGCAAGAACCGTGGATGTCATTTGGTTCAACGAACGCCAAATGCCTGATAGCTTTTTCGAGGTGGAACATTCCACAGACATACAGAATTCCGTGACCAAGTTTTGTGACCTGCAGGACTTCCATAGCCGCTTCTTGATTGTCGCTCCACAAAATCGCAAGGAACAGTTTGACAAAGTGATGAGCAGGACAGCTTTCAAGGATATAAAAGACCGTGTGGCTTTTCATAGTTATGAAAGTATCAGCAAACAATACGAGCTGATGTGTACAGCAAGAGCAAGCGAAGGATTCATCTGATTTTCGAGATCAATTATTAACAATGTGATGATTTACAAAAATCAGCTAAGTACTTAAAACACAAATATTTGCAATTCATTTAAAATGATCATTTTTGATCACAAAAGTCAAACTTTGATCTTTTCGGGCTTTCTTAAGTTTTTTGATATACTTTTGTGCCCGAATTATGGAATATCAGATACAAATACCAGAACGTTTACGGCGATCAGCGACCGTCTCTGCAACCTCAGAAATCGAGGCTGTAGAAATTGTGCGCCAATATTATAAGGAAGCATACTACAAATCACCCAATAACGATTTCATTCTTGCTCATGGTGATTGTTTCAAACTTCTCAAAGAATTTGATTTCAAGTTCGACATGATATTTGCCGACCCTCCTTATTTTCTCTCCAATGGTGGAATATCGTTGCAGAGCGGCAAGGTTGTGTGCGTAGATAAGGGCGAATGGGATAAAGGAAAGTCGCAGGAAGACATGATGTCATTCAACAGGGAATGGCTTCGCTTGTGTCGTGAGAAATTAAAGGACAATGGTACGATATGGATAAGCGGCACCTACCACAACATTTTTTCCGTGGCAAATAGTCTTACAGAACTGGGGTATAAGATTCTGAATGTGATCACTTGGCAGAAGACAAATCCGCCAGCCAATATCTCATGCCGTTTCTTCACCTACTCCACAGAATTTGTGATTTGGGCAAGAAAAATGCCGAAAGTAGCCCATAAGTTTAATTACGACTTGATGAAAAAATTGAACGATGGTAAACAAATGACTGATGTGTGGCGAATGCCAGCTATCGGTCGTTGGGAAAAAACTTGTGGCAAACATCCTACCCAGAAGCCTCTGCGCTTGCTTGTGAGAATGATTCTTGCTTCAACCAACCAAGGCGACTGGATTCTTGACCCATTTTGCGGCAGTTCGACAACAGGTATTGCGGCTAATCTGTGTGGGCGCCGTTTTGCTGGGCTTGAACAGGAGGAAGAATTTTGTAAATTGAGCAAGGCAAGGCGCGAGGAAATTGAGGATCCCGAAAAATACAATCATCTGATTAGTCACATAGAGGATTTACATAAGTTACCAGATTTACTCAAGATTCATGGCGATAATAGTGGGGATACTCAGACCCCATTTTAAACTTCATGGGTATTTTGTCCCATGAAAAATCTGCGTCATTTGCGAAATCTGCGTGACAAAAAACAACACGAAACCATACCCATCAAAAAATCCCGATGAAAAAAACAGAAAAACTTTGCATTTTCCAAATAATAATCTTAACTTTGCGGGAGAAAAAGCAAAAAAGCTTCGAATATGGCAGAAATAAAAGACAGAATATTACCCGTAGGCATTCAATCTTTCGAAGAAATCAGAAAGAAAGGATACCTTTATGTTGACAAGACAGATATCATCTGGCAACTTGCCAACAGGGGCAGAAAATATAATTACCTGAGCCGCCCACGCCGCTTTGGTAAATCCGTTCTCGTGGATACACTCCAGGCATATTTTGAGGGAAGAAAGGAACTCTTCGAGGGACTGAAAATCATGGATTTAGAGACAGAATGGACCAAGCATCCAGTCATTCGCCTCGACATGAGCCGGGCAGGATCCTCGGCTCATGAGCTCAACGCTTATCTGAATCAAGCATTCAAGGAATATGAACAGAAATATAACATAGAGACATCCCCTGCCGACTCCTTGCCCAATCGTTTTGATGCCATCATCCAATCTGCTTATCAGCAGACCGGACAACAGGTAGCCATTCTCGTGGATGAATACGACTCTCCCCTGCAACACTCCTGGAAGACGCCCCATCATGAGGAATGTACTACCATCTACCGTAGCGTTTTTGCCATTTTGAAGGCAGACGATAAATACGAGAAATTTGTGTTCATCACAGGCATTACCAAGTTTACACAGATTTCCCTCTTCTCTGTGCTCAATAATCTGAGCAACATCAGTTTTGAGCCAGAGTATGCAGCCATCTGCGGAATTACAAAAGAAGAATTGCAGAATGACTTCAAGCCAGAAATAGAGAAGTTAGCTGATTACGAAAATTGGACATTTGATGAAGCCGTAGCACAACTCCAAGCTTATTACGACGGCTACCATTTCAGCCGCAAGAACATGGTAGATGTGTTCAATCCGTTCAGCCTCATCAACGCTTTGTCTGATTCCGATTTGAAAAACTATTGGTCATCATCAGGAGCCACTTCGCTGCTACCCAAATTCGTGAACGACATGGAAATCAAATTGGGAAATTTTGACCCCTGCACTATGCTTCGCCAGACAATAGAGACCTCAGATGTTACAGGCGGAGGAGCAGAGTTATTCCTCTATCAGTCTGGTTATCTGACTATTAAGGACTACCAGATGGGTATTTATATTCTTGGGTTTCCAAATTATGAGGTTCGGCAAGCGTTATACGAGACTGTATTACCAGCCCTCACATTAAGGAAAAACGGCGACATTCAATCCACCCAAGCCTTTCTGATGTTAGCCTTACAACAGGGCAATCTCGAGGAAGCCAAGAAGTGTCTGAAGTCACTCGTTGCCGATGTACCATATAGCAACAAAAAGTTGGCTTCGATGGACATGGAAGAACGTTACCGCCTGATTCTGAGCACGATTTTCAACGCCATAGGCTGTCGTATAGAAGTAGAAAAGATGATAGCCACGGGCAGAATCGACATGGTGGTAGAGGTAACCCACTACATCTATGTTTTAGAATTAAAGCTTTCCAACAACGGCGGTATTTCTGCAGCCGAAGCCCAGATTAAGGCGAAGCAATACGCCGAACCATTCCAGGCCGACAAGCGCAAAGTGATAGCCCTGGCCGTGGAGCTGGACGAACAGGGAAAGGGGCTGATAGATTGGAAGGAAGTGGAATAAAAAAAAAGAAAGGGCAAAAGCATCATACCTTAATTGACAAGGTGATGCCTTTGCCCTTTTATCTTTAGCTGATAATGTATTTCAAGATACCGATAACAGAAAATTATTTTGAGTCAGCCGAAAAAATCGACTTTATTTACAGAGTATTCATCTTTTTCCACTATCTTTGCATCGAAATTACAATTCCAAGTAGTCCACGTCAGCGGGAATCGTTCGCTGTTGGTCCAAAAGGTTCATTAATTTCCAGATAGATTAGAGGTGACAATTCCTGCCTCTACATTTGGCTGTTCAGGGGAGTCGTTGGTGGCAGCGTCTATCTGTTTTGACGCTTCGCTTGGCGAAACATCATTTTTTTTCGACTTTAAGAAAATGTAAAATCACAAAGTACAAATGAAGGAAAACATAATAGAACAATAAACAGAGCCAATTTCATTAAGAAGATAATAAGGCTGAATGCAGAAGAATATAGAGAATATCTAACAGCCAGCCTTTATAAAGCCAAGAATATTATCGTTAAATTTAATAATAAAGCTCGAACCATACAGTTCAGTTCGTATCATTTTATCACAAAACAGAAATAGTGAATGGTAAGGAAGTGAAGACTAAAAGTAAGGAAGTAAAAATATAGAAAATCTAAAGCATTTCATAAAAAAAATAAAAAATATAGATCTTCAATTCTAAAAAAACACTGAAAAACGCAAACTTGTCTTCTGTCTTAAGACAAATAAAATTCATTTTTTAACTAATTTATAATCCAAAACGCATCTTTTTTTCTATTATTTACGTTAAAAAAAGTAACAAATTGCAGATGTTTCCAAATTATTTATTATTTTTGTGGGAATAAGACGCATAATTATATTTGTGCGCAAAATAAAAGTAACAAAAAAATATGATCACCATATCAGAAATAAAGGAACTCAACATATACTCTCACCTCTACACAGAAGTTCTTCTAAAGATAGAAGAACTCCTAAAACTTACTCATGGTATAGAATTGAACAGCAGAAAATCCTTTCTCAGGAAATCAGTTCGTGATATGGGCACAGTGGCATATTTGAAGGATGAAAAATGTGTGCTTAACGTCCTTCCTTACCCTGAGAGTTTTTGGACGAAAGAACAAGTTCTCTTTTATCCAAAGACTATCAACACCTGTATCTATAAAGAGTTCAGAGGTGAGAAAGTATTCATTAAAGCTTAATCTCTGATAGCAAAGAATCGTATGAGAACAAAAAATAAAGAGATATCGAAAAAATCGGATTAGTGGATGCGGATCTCCTTTGCAAAGGAACCCGACACCCCAATCTTGTATTGCTGAAACTTGCTGGTTACTTTCGTGATCATGGTATAAAATACGAATTGATTACATGGGAAAATGCAAACTTAGATGAATATAAGTACATCTATTTATCTCGTGTATTCACTTTTACAAAATTACCAAGATTCATAACTGACTACCAAACCATACATCACGACTCATGGGAAGACAAGATAAAACAAGGTGGAACTGGTTTCTATGCAACAATAGAAGATAAAGGAGAATTCAAGATTAAGCGCGACGAAGACATGAGTCGCTTACAATCAGATCCATTTCTACCAGGGTTTTCGATGGAGCACCAGATGCCAGATTACAACATATACAACAATTATATTGAACAAGAAATTGAGAAAAAGGTAGATGCTGATGCTGCTAAAATCATAAAAGAGACGGGCATTATGCCCAGCGATGAAGAAACGGATAAATTGAGATTAAAACATAGAAAGAAATATAAAGATTATCTGGACTATTCTATAGGATTTCTTACCCGTGGTTGCATTCGCCAATGCTCATTCTGTGTAAACAAAGGCGTTCGGGCCATTTTACCATATTCAAATCTTGAAGATTTCGTGGATAATAATCGCCCGTATATTTATCTCTGGGATGATAATTTTCTCAGTTACCGCAACTGGAAAGATCTGCTCAAACAATTAAATGCTACTGGAAAGCCTTTTCAGTTCAGACAAGGTCTTGATGAACGAGTGCTTGATGAAGAACGTGCCAAAGCGCTAAGTAAATCACGCTATCATGGAGATTTCATCTTTGCATTTGACCAATGGAAGCAACATAATCTTATCGAACGAAAGTTGAAGATATGGAAACGATACTGTAAAAAGACAACTAAGTTTTACCTATTCTGTGGCTATGAATTGACAAAAGAAGATGACGAAAAACTCTTTGAAGATGTCTATTATCTTTTCCGCAGAATTCAAATATTGATGAGTTACGGCTGCCTTGGATATGTAATGCGCCATGCTGATTATGAAAATCATCGACTTGGCAACATTTACACACAGATAGCACGTTGGTGTAACCAACCGCAATTCTATAAGAAAATGTCGTTTGAGGAATTTGTTTTAAGGAATCAATCCTACCAACAAGAACATTCAACATCGACAAAAACTTGCAAATCACTTGCAACATATAGAGATTTTAAAGAAACATTTGCGGACAAATGGGAAAAGATCAAGCCTTTGTTCCAAATGAAATATGAATTAACAATCAATCCAGCAAACTGGGAGGAATAAGAACATGGATGAGACCAAACTTGTTAAGGCATTCAGAAGACTGAGCCAGGGTTCCAAGCAATCAGTTCAAAGCGGTTTGGAACTTGATGATTTTGATGATTATATGCATATAGACCGCCCTATCGACAAGGCGGTCAGAAGAGCTATGGATGATATCCGCCAAAAAGGTGGAGGTATTCTGTTACTTGTAGGTAGTGCTGGCGATGGTAAATCACACATAATTTCTACACTAAAAAATGATTACAAAGACTTCGAGTTCAGAAATGATGCATCCGAGAGTCCTTGGCCAAAAGTAAAATCTATCGATGCGCTTAAGATCTTTCTTTCAGACTTTAAAGATAAAACTTTGCATACTACCAATTCTAAAATGTTGGTAGCTATCAACATGGGTAAGCTCAGCGCCTTTATTGATGATACGGAAGTTCAAGAAGAATTTAAGGAAATCGTAAAATGCGCCAAGTCTCTCTTTGATGAAGACAATCTGCATCATGAGGAAACAGAACACGTAAGAATTGTATCTTTTGCAAATCATCAAATATTTGAACTCTTCCCAGAACAAAAAGATGCCGACTATCCTGTTGACTCTCTTTTTATCAAAAATGCTCTTGAAAAAATAACAAGCAAGAATTACAAAAACATTTTCTTTACAGCATTCAAAGAATCCACTCCGATTGGTACAGATTTTGATCCATGTTATGTAAATTATCAATTTCTATGTATACCAGAAATTCAAGATGCAATCGTGAAAATCATTATAGAAGCCATCATTCGCTTTAAGTTGATGCTGACTCCACGTGAACTTTTCGATTTCATTTTTAGGATAATTGTACCTGAAAGTTATGCAACATTCAAGTCAAGTAAAGACTTTTTCAAATCGCTGCTACCTAACATTTTATTTGCTGGCGGAGATAACAAGATTTTGAATTGCTTGTCTAAGCTTGATCCTCTGAAATATGGCAGCATCGAACATAATGACTACTTGTCTGAACTATTTACATCCATCTCGCTACCAGAGGAGGACTGTTTCATCAAGCTCCAGAATGAACTACATCCTCTTTTTTTCAAGACTCTAGATGAATATTTCAAAAACAACAGAAATAATGTTGAGGATATTTCCAAACTTCTATTTCGAGTCAAGCACTTGATGGAATACCACTCTGAATCAGACGAGTACAGAGATTTTCTACAGATTCTCTGCGGCTACTACGCAAATGACGAAGAACGATTGTATCCTCTGTACGAAACCATCCAAAGAAGCATTCCTCATTACTATGGTTCCTTTACAGACAAAAACAACATTGTTCCGCTCAATATTCAGGGGCGAGAATACAAATTGTTTACAAGTTGCGACAATTTAAAATCAGACCCTTCTGACTCTGTACCATTCGATAAAAACAACCGGAACAAATTTGTTGTTGAGATTGTTACGAAATGGAAAATAAATACGCAGATCTCACTCAAAGTTGAATACCAGCTATATGAGACTCTTTGCAGAATCCAACGAGGAAAATTAGCTCAAACGGACGATCGCAACCAAAACCTATTGTTTAGTGAGTTTATAAATAACCTGGTGAAACAGACTGATTTCAAAGACAGGATTATCATCCTCACTTCCGACAATAAACAATTAACATTATCACGTACCTTTGGTAAAAAAGTAACATTACAATGAAAGGATTTTCAGCAACAAACTTCCTTAAGGAATACATAAAACATAAGGTAGATAAAAACGATGGCATATCGAAGGATAAATTAGAAGACAACTTTCAGACTGGAAAAAAGAAGTTGCTTCCCTTTACACTTAATCCTGTCAGCGGCAGCGTTTATGATGGAACTTGCGGCCTAAATGGTGTCGTAGGTGAATTTTTTCGTCTCAAAACTTTTTCAAATGTAGATCCTATATACAGTCCACAAGATACAGAAAAGACTTTACGTGAGAAACTAGAAGACAATTTCAAGATGCCTGCAGACGACATCAATCGATTTATTAAGGTCTTCAACGATGTGATGTTTGAAAATGAAACATTAAATGTCATAGACCTACCCTTCTTTGCCTATGTGCCAATGAAATATTTCGACAAAGCACACGAAAAAGATACTAAAGTAAAAAAATATAAAAGCGGTCAACCCAAAATAGCAGATTATTATGTATCAATTGCTGATGGCGTTGATATAGATATAGATGCAAAAGAAAAAGACTTATTCTGTACTATCGTAAACGAGTGTTTACAAAAAGAATCTATTCATTCATTTGAAGAAAAAGATAAATATTTTGTACTACCATTCGTTAAAAAACAATTCGCAGAAGACATCAAATGGCTGTTGAAACAAAACAATAATGTTACAGTAAAATATCTCCCTTTGATGCTTTATTTTTACGCTTCATATTCCATTATGCAAACACTAATGTTTATGAACGACAAGAATTGGGAGCGAACCACAGACAAACCGATTGCCATCACTTTCATGCTCTCATGGGAGCGTGCCTCTGAAGGACAACCGGCTGTAAAAAAAGGATGGTCGGCAAATGATCATTTTCCAGACAAATTCCTCAACAAAATGTCTGCATATGCACAGGCTCTTGATATTCTCAATTGTATGTTCGAGGATGAGGATGAGCTGATGACTTTTCAGGAGATTTTAGCTCGTTTCGACGAAATGGATTTTGATGAGGAAGCAAAGATTGCTTGTAAAACCGTATTAGAACGTTACCAAACTCTAAAGCGAAAGATATTAGACGGTCGTCACACAGAGAAAGGAACACTTCCAGAAGAGATTCCTACAAATGTAGAAGATTATAAGGGTTTTGTAGATAAACTTTTACGCCTTTGTAAAGAATTGCAATCGAAAGATTACCCTCGAATGAAGGTTGCATTATATTCATTGGTAGGTATCAAGCTTTACGAAAAACGAAGGGAGCACAGCGTTCTTACGCTGGATGAAGAAATGCTATTATTCCTTGTTGCCATGGTAACCAAGGGTGAGAGAATACGCATGGAAGATTTATATAAGCGTTTTCAGAAATATGGCATCGAGTTCTCATTCCAAACAAAAAATGCTATTAGTGATTATTTAATGAAGTTAAACCTTTTAGAGCGCAAAAGCGATTCAGGGGAGGCACAATATGTCAGAATTATTTTATAACTTTCTTATAGAAGAACTATTGGGTCCTTATTTCAAAAAGGCTCAAGTAGAACCAGGCGATAAATTTTACATTGTAATAGAAGATACTACAGTACGTCAGAACTTCTATCAGGCTCTTTATAAATCTGAATTAACTAAGAGTCTAAGAATTCGTTTTACTGGTTATGAGAAATACAGTTTCGAAGATTCAGAATACAATACGATAGCATTTACATGTGCTACCGATGGCACTCCTATCCTTGTCAGCGACTGCGATTCTGCTGAGGATAGCTTTCAGACTATGATCCGAAACAGCATTGGCATCATAGGAAATCCTATTAGTGAAATGGCTGCTCTTTTTATACTTCCAGGTACTAATGCCATTGAAACCCTTCTGAGTGCAGGATGCAATTTGCAAGAAAAGCCTTATCCGCTGTGTTTAGATTCTATCACAAATGCAATAAACGATAAAATAGATAATAAAATCAATCTTATCGAAAAAGAATACCTGCATAATCATATAAAAAGTTTGAGAATTCAAGACGAATATACATCATTATTCGATTTTGAGCCTGTACTTACGGTTCTTCAAAAAACAAGTTTAAAGGGTTCTTTTGCACAACTTGGCGCTTTTGAGGATTCTGAAATTTACAATAATATGTTTGCAGCAACTGATATAAACATCAAAGATCGCGTTAAAGCAAACACCGAGGCATTCTCAAAAATCAGCGAAATGATGAGTGATACATATGAGCCTGATCAGTATAGGAGTCTTACCACATTCCTTGACCCAAAACTTGCTAATAAAATTATAAATGATAAAGTGGACTGGAAGACTCTCGACTATAAGGAAATTTGTAAAAGCCACGAATATGTAGCAGAAAATCCAACAATTCTTCGCCCTCAGTTCGAAACTGATGGCGAATCTGAACTTGTGGTAAATACGACTGGTCCTAAAAGTGAAATCACATCCAAGAATTTTGTCATAGTATGTGATCCTAATTTGTCATCTACTACCCTTAAAGCTCGCTTCAACAAAGACTTGAAAGACTACGAGCATAGTAAAGAAACTAAAACATCGGGATGTAAACTCATTTTCAAATTAGATTCGAAAGTACAAAAAGACAAGATAGGTGACAAAAAAAACTATCACGAAATACACGTACTCCATCTCCAGACAAAAAATATTTTTCAAAACATTGCCCATTTTTTCAAAATAGACAAAAAGGGTAATATCATAGTAAACGTACCAGATTCGATGGACAATGTAACTATCGGAACTGGTCCTAACATAAAATCATACAACGAGATAGCATCGGCTGTAGAGCCGATAGAAATAGATGATGATATGGCTATCCATATTGCATTTAATCAAGATGCTATGGAAGAACCGGTCATCCCTTTAAAGTTTGGCAAAAACATAATCAATCTCCATTTTAAATACAATGGAGAGAAGACACCTATTCTTTCTCCTGGTTCTATAATTGATACTATCTGGGGAGAAAATGATGGAAATTTTACCCATGATGGAGAAGAAGAGATTAGAGGCACTATAAATGGTCCTCAAGGTCCAGTTTATATTCATGATCGTTTCTGCAAGTTAGCTAATTTGGAAAAACGTATGATTGATTGGGAGACGGCTTATCTTTACATTGAGAAAGACGAGTTTAGCGGAGAGGACAAAACCAAAACTTGTGATTTGATCATTCCGGAGACTATTGAGGTTGCCCTGTACGATATTTTCAAGTATTTCAAGAACAAGAATACAGTACCATCATTTATCCGTCCCGACGAAGAACTTTGCAAACTTTATCAAAAATACTTAGATGCAGTTCATGCAAAGATTATGAGCATACCTGCAGCAAGTTTAAGCAGCACTAACGCAATCAATATAGCCAAACTGGGAGTGGTTGAGAAGGAAGATGGCACAATTATGCTTTCACCTTTCCACCCACTAATGGTAGCATACTCCCTGCAGATGGTAAAATCTGTTAACACAGAAGAATTCAACAAAAAGGTTATAGACGAACTATCACCACTCTATCTCATGCCATATATTTATTATGGCAATATCGTGCTGAAATCTGTGAGCAGTACTGAAACAGAAGACATTCTTACATGGGTAAAATACGACAAAGCAAATGATGCACAAAATGTATATGGCTCAAAATCCACATCCAAACTCATAACAGAAAAAATTAAGAATTTTATCAATAACTTCAAATACTATTTCCCTGATGCGGATTGTCCAATCCGTATTAGTGCCATCGGTCTGTCACAATCTGTAGACTTGATACGAGGTATTGTGCGCTTTATTGATTCCAGCCGTAAAAAAGGATATGTCCAGCGTATTGAGATACACGAATATGTGGAAGATATTTTGACCGATACATTCTTCGAGAAGCTCAATCGCCAATCTTCACGTGACAATATTTCAGAGTTGTTTGAAACCAATAATTTCAATATTGCAGACAAAGATTTGAACGAAATTATTCGCCTATTCTTTAGTAGAGTAAGTTACTACAAACATTCTATCAAAGCTAACCGCAGCATGATGGAATTCAGTCATGTTACATTCTATAAAATAGACACAGGTACAAATTACTCACCTATGCCAACCGACCAGCTAAGAACCGAAACCTCTCTGGATGGTTTGGTATCCATTCCTTCTACAAATCTATATCAAGGCAACTATTTGATGGGATTTGGAACAAAAGGCTTAAAAAAGGATGACAGTACAATCTATCTTATAGCAAAGGATATGAATAGCCTTTATGCAGGATTAGCAAATGATGGATTGGCTACATATTGTCCAAACCAATGCTTAGCCAAAAAATATAGTTTTAAGGATGCTGATTTTTTACAATCAGTTTACGATAACTCTACATGGGTTACATTTGTTTATCCTGAAGTAGATATTGACTTTTTTTACAAGCAGAGAAACATCTATGTAGTTCACTATGTAGAGCAGCACTCTATTTCTGCACGTTTGGAAAGTATAACTGTAACCCAGCACGTTGTACAGTATAACAAAATGCTTTTTAACTCGCTCCAGAAATTCAAATCTATCATTGGTACGAGTGAAGATTTTAGCCGTAAAATGATCAGTTATTTCAACTGTCTTAATGGTAAATGGCTATTAGATATTGCCAATAAAACCGAACTCATCATACGTGAAAAAATGAGTTTGGTAGCAACATGTTTCGTCATGAATCATTTCCTGAATCGCACAGATAATATCATCTGGGCGCCAATAGCTTTAGATGAGATCGTACGCGCCACTGGTTCGATAGGAATGACACAGGACAGTTTGTTCTCAAAGAAAGATCTTGGACTATATGGTCCTCTCTCGGATGATATTCTAATGATGGGAATACGCCGTAATGATAATGACGAATTAGAAGTTTTCTTCTATCCTGTTGAAGTAAAAGTACTTGCGGATAATAGCATCAGCAAAGGAGAAACGCAAATCGCCAATTTCTACAACAAAGTCTTAAAGAACGTACTTTTCAAGGGAAATTCATTCACAAGAAAAGTTTATAGGGCTTTATTCGCATCGCAATATTTATCAAATACAGAAAAAATGCGTGCTAATGAACTGATTTCGTCAACTGATTATGAAATAATAAATAAATCACGGTACGAGCTGCTCAATGTAAAATTTAATATTATAGAAGACTTACCTGAAGAAATCGGTAAAGCAGCTCTTGTGGTTTACTCTAATGCAACACAAAAGTCACTTAATACCAAGTGGATTGATAATGTGCCAGTATGCCACATTCATATGTTAGAGTCTGACTGCTATCAGATAGTAGCCAACCCGGATTGTCAACTGCTTCAATTTGTCGAAGAATCGGCAATAACAATATCTTCAAATACTAATTCGGATTTTGCTGCCGAATCCCAATCAGCTGTTTCATCAGGAAACAAAAATCTCATTCAAGCTCCTAGTTTATTTGACAAAGAATTTCAAAATGCAGATAAACCTGAAGATAAAGATAAGAAAGCAAAATTCCACGCAGAAGCAGAATCAGTCCTTTCGACTACAGCAATGGTTGCTGATCCACTCTATGGAAATAAAAGCAAAAGCGTAAAAATTATAATTGGACAAGACATTAAATGCAAGGACATAATCTTTGAAGCTAACAATACAAAGAAGATTTCCCATCCAAACATGGGTATCGTTGGAGGTATGGGATTTGGTAAAACCCAATTTGCTTTATCCCTCATTGCGCAGTTTGCAAAGGAAAAGGAGCACAATGTAGATCAAAGACCTATCGGTATGCTCATTTTCGACTACAAAGGTGATGATTATTCTACAGAATCTTTCCTTAAGAAGGTAGATGGAAAATGCTATAGTCATCATTTCCCATTCAATCCGCTGAAACTGGTTATAACAGAAAAGACAAAATTCATGAATCTACCTGCAGTTACAGCAGACAGAATAAGCGATTCTTTTGCTAAAGCTTATGGATTGGGACAAGTTCAACAGAGTACGATCAAACAAGTAATTTTGGAAACCTATCAAGACTTCGGCATTACTAACGACCCATCTACATGGGGAAAGCCTCTGCCTACAATGAATAATGTAGTGGACAAATATTTTGAACAGTACGATGCTAAAGATAAGACTTATGCTCTGTTTGATAAACTCAGAGATTACTCGATCTTTACAACAGACAATAGCAAATGTGTCTCATTATTTGAATGGTTGGATGGCGTAAAGGTAATAGATCTGACACCATATCCTGGCGACACAAAGAAGGTGATTGTATCTCTTATCTTAGACCTCTTCTATGAAGAAATGAGACAAATGGGTGCAAGCAAACTTGATGGAGAATACAGAGAACTACGTGCTATGATTTTGGTAGATGAAGCTCACCAATTCCTTAATAAGGATTTCAATTCTTTCCGCAACATCATCAGCGAAGGACGTATGTTTGGGGTAGGAATGGTACTCTCTACGCAGAACCTCTCAGATTTTAAATCTGCCAAACAGGAATACTCGCAGTTTATTCTCAGTTGGGTAATCCTTCATCTTAATAATATCACAAAAGCTGAAGTTGCAAATATTTTTGGCTCTAATGATCCAAATTGCCAAGCCTACGTTGACATTGTTAGCAAAGCAGAGAAATTTCATGGAATCTGTAAAATTGGAAATGAAGTGAAGCAAATAAAGACTTTACCATATTACCAACTTATCCAAGAAGACAAACGTTTCATAACTCCATAAAACACTTATGAAAGAAACAAAACAATATCCTAGACAGCTTCTATACCATGACAAGAAAGGGTATGGAGAAATTTTCGATGACGATCCTTTGGGCGTGAATATTTTTCTCGCCCGGATTTGTCAGACACTTATATCAAAGTGTGAACTTAACAATACGTGTGTAAATTTGGTAGATATTATCAACGAGAGTTTTTATCGCAGTATCAAGATTACTCAGCAACCAGACGATTATTCTGGGAGTATAAATGAAAAATTGAAAACAGAACTCACCGAGCAATTAGGCTCACAGGAGAAGGCATTTATCAGTAAAGTGCTAATTTACCTTCTTCTGACTTTAAATAAAGACATATCAGATGAATGTAAAAAGATTCTTGAAGAACTTGAGAAAAATCTAAAACAGGAAATTTCTGTTTATTCAAACTTTTCTAGCTATGGATTTAGTAAATGGTTGAAAGAAGAAAAGAAAGATCAGGTTTTTAATCTTTATTTACCCCTATATCCCAGACAAATCTCTGAACTTGAAGATTATGAAATTAATGAACTCACAGAAAAGTTTGAGCTTGAGAAAATTAAGAATGTGGTAAACTTGTATGACTCACAAGTAGATAAAATACAAGCTATTAACTGTATCAGAAGAAGCCTCTCTCATTACAAAGACAAGTTAGCTCTTAACGATAAGGAATATAATGAACGATTAACTTTTTTAGAAGGACTTCAAGATAGCACTTCGGAAGAAACTAAAAAAGAAAAGAGGCAAATAACAGACAAGGAGCTTATTGATAAGCTAACAGAGAACATGATATTTCAAGCCTCTCTTTTAGAAATAAAAGAACGCTTAATTATTCAGCTTCAAGCAGAAAACTCAGAGTATAAAGCTAAGAATGAAAAGCTTCTTAATTTGTTAAAAAATAAACCTGATAGTTCAGAAAATACAGAAAGTATCTTTCATGAACCACTACAAGTTCAAGATATAGAAAATACTAATTCTGACCGACAGATTTCTCTCAATAAACTTGTCGTAACCGCACAACATTGGGGAAATGAGGAGGAAGCTAATAAATTTGAACTTTTTCTCAGAAGAACTCTTGGTAGTAATATCACCAAAGAAGACAATTTGTTGATAGAACAAATCAATTCATTTTATAATGATAAGATTGAAAAAGAGAAAAATGAGCGACATGATGTATTAGAGGTACTTCAAAATATACCAAAGCAACCTACTACAAAAAATGAATACAATATCTACCCTCAACCAAATAGTCAAAACTTCTATGGAGCAGATATGAAAGGAGTACAAATAAGAGCTCTGTCGCCATCAGCAATTCCACAAAACCAAAAATTAATGAACCATAAGAGAGAAAATAACAATGAACAAAAAAATAAATAACAATAAAAAAGAAGATAACAACATCTTCATGAATGGTTTGAACTTCATTGGATGTGACATGAATGGTGCATTGTTTCAAACTATAATAACAGAGAACAAAGCAGAAACAGAAGAACCGACTTTCGAAGATAATAGCAGCGAGGAAGAGTATAAAGCCTACCCTAACGACCAACCCTTCGCTCTATCCAACTTGATCTTCAACCCTCGCATCTTTACCACAGAGGATAGTTACAAAAGATTGTACGAAACAATTCTTTCCTTCATAGGTCAGGGAGAAGCGGAAATAGAAAGCGTAAATCAGACAAATGCCAGATTTCAAATAAATCCGGAGATCCAAGCTGAATGGTATTATATCATGAAGGCTATTGGAGAAGCAAAAATTACGGGAAGCAAAAAGCTGACTGATACTAATTTTCTGCGCCAAATGAGAATTTGGTTTCCATCATTCTTCTTAGTCAAAGAGGATGAAGATGAAAAAAAGTTGATTAGACGATACGCACTTTCGATTTCTGCCGAACGCAAAAAATGGCAGGAAGGTTCAGAAGAACAAGAAGTTACTATTCAGAACATGCTGGCATATAGCCAAAATAGAAGATATAATCAATTGAAAACCATACGACTTTACAATATAGCAGAAGGTCTTAAAAAACAATTGAAGCTAATAAAATAAGAGACAAAAAAGACGACTACTCTTATACCTGCTCTACAAGAAAATATTTTCCCCGTTCCCCCCATTTGAGAGAGCGGGGCTTTTTATTCAAATCTACTCACTATTCATTTTTTTAACGCTTCATGATTGGACTCATTAGACAATCAATTAGATTCATTAGACAAAAACACACAAAATAATTAGACTCTTTAGACAAACTTTTTTTTTCTACTTTTTACATCAAAAAGTAAGCTTTTTTCTCCCTACTTTTGCACTCGTCGAAGAAACAAGATAAAAATCCGGAATGGTTTCGGATTTCCTTGAATCATCTTCGTTTTTTTCAGAATTATGAATACAAAATTGATGCGAGTGGTGCAGCAGGGCGAAGCCTTCGCTGTGCAGAGTCAGAAGAGTGAGAACGGGCAAATCATGAAATGCAACATCGTGCTGCAGGAAATGGGAGGCAAGTATGAAAACCAGTACGTAGCCACAATGCTGGGCAATCTGGCACAATGCAAGTTCTATCCCGGCGATGTGGTGGCTGTCACGATGAGATTCTCTACACGTGAATATAATGGACAGGTGTATCAGGATATTCTCTTGACAGACTTGTATAAATTTAATTGATTTTTATTTACTAACCCGAGTGGAGTGAGTGAAGAAATCTCCGGAGGTAAGTAGCGCTACGTTTCTCGCTTTCTTTGCTCTCAATTTCACTAAGGTTATGACAGAAAATATCAAAGACATCCATCTGTTGATGGACAGCAGTTCACGGTCAAATCACATCTTGTTCCCTAACACGGAATTGGGAATTGACCTCAAGTTGATGACACGCAAGCCGGGACGCTTGGCTGTCGGAGAATACCTGGACGGTACCATCACACGCGATGGCGAAGACCACTTCTCTTTCATCCAAGACGACTCCAACAAGAAGAAAGTGAAGGTGATACAGAGAAATCCGCACGTGTATGAAGGTACGTTTATCAACATCAACCGCAAACCGGACGGAACTCTCTACCCTACCTTCAACCGTCCACGATACACAAAGAAGTTTACCTTCCAGGATTTCTGCTGGGAAGCTGCCAACGAACTTCGCATGGTAGTGGGCGAAATGGCAAAGAAATAAAACGGAGTTTTGGGCTTTATAGAGAAAAGGGAACTGGGGTAAAATCTTCCAATATTCCAGTTCTTCCAATATTCCAAAAAGTGTATAAAAAGACAAATCCCCTTTCTTAAGACTTTATAACTAATTGATATATAGATAGTTATATAAGATATACAGGAAGGACGCACCCTCTAAAAATTAATTGGAAGATTTGGAATTGGAAGATTCTTGCCTATCCCCTTTTCTCTAAAAGGCTTATAATCAATAAATTATATCAAAACAGAAAAGACAAATATGAAATACGATATCACCAAAAGTGCTGCTCCCAAGATGCCAAAACTGGGAAAAGGCACAGAATGTATACAACTTTTGCTCTCGCAAGTATCAAAAGACATGCATGAACCCCTTGTACCGATACTCTTTCCTATTCTCGGAGCGCAGGTCAGCGAGACGGAATTCCAGTATCCCGACCTCAGTTGGAAGGAGTTATGCGGCATGATGGGCAATCTCGTGGCCGATTCGGGATGTAACAAAGGGCAGTTATCTAATTTAGTGGAAGCCATCTGCAGAAACTTCAGAGATCATGACGATAAGGAACTGGAGAAACTCGTGGAGTGGCAGAAGCAGATAAAATCAAAGTCGGCCAACAAGGAAAAACCTGTTCGTCCTGATGTGAGTTTCTGGTTTCCACCTTGTGATGTGACCAATGCTGCTTTCATTCAGAATGCCATGGCATGCGAGAAACTTGGCGAGCGCACACAATATCTCAATATGCCCGAGGTAGAAATGGCCGACAGGATGTGTGGCGGACATAAGCAGATTTCGCAGATGCTGCGCAATATCTACGACCGCCAACGTTCTGGTGCCTTGCGAGCCACAGCCGATGGCGTAACTGGCAACCCTGTGCTCCGTACCAACATCACCATTTCTTCTACTCCTTTCGCCACACGTAAGTTCTATAAGAGCGAACTTTTCAACGGTACTTTCGGCCGAATGGTTTTCTCCTACAAGGCTCGACAGGGACGCGAGGGAAAGATTCCGAGACAGGGTAAATACGACGATACTTTCTATCAGAAGCTGGACGAGTATCTGGTGAAACTCAGCATCTGCAAGGGGCGATTTATCATCAAGCCGCTGAACAAACTGGCCGACCATCTGGCTGCTGACATGGCTTCGCTGGCCGACCTGACGGATGATGATGTGCTCTGGGACATCTCGAAGCGCTCTATCGTGTCGGCATGGAAGGCTGGTTGCCTGCTCTGGGTTTTGAACAACCAGACGTGGACGAAGTCGATGGGCGAGCTGGTGGAATGGATGGTTTATCACGATCTGTGGAGCAAGATGCAGATATTTGCTGATATGCTGAGCCAGGAAGCCGATTCTGTGAGCGAGGCACAACGCAGAGGTCCGAAGAATCTGCTCGAGGATTTGCCTGATTCTTTCAACGAGTCACAACTGGAGGCACTCCGTCTCTCATTAGGTAAATCGAAAGAGGGCACGAAAAATCAGCTCTATAAGTGGGTGTTCCGCAAATTCATCACCTTCTCTAATCAGACGGGACTTTACTCTAAGACACAGGAATACCTGAGGGGGAATGAGAAATGACAAATGAAATTCTGGAAAATGGAAAAATCTGAAATTGAAATGCTGCGCAACCTCCCGATAGAGGAGGTTGCCAGCCAACTGGGATTGCAAGTGGCGAGACATAAAAGCCTCTGCCCTTTTCATAGCGATCATCATGCGAGTCTGTCGTTCAATACGAGGAAGAACCTGTGCCGCTGCTTTGTCTGCATGGACGAGAGCCTCGACTCCATCGGACTGGTCATGAAATCGCTACACGTGGATTTCCCCAAGGCGTGCTTCTGGCTCGCTGAAAGAAATGGTATTCTCCTGGAAAAAGGCAGGGGAAGGATTTGGCGGAGGGATTGCAACTCATCTCCTGCTGCTTCGGCCGTATCTCCTGCATCTTCGGCTGCTTCGGCTTTATCTGCTGCTTCAGCTGCACCCCGCTCTTTTGATGCGGCACGATATGCGAGATTCTTCGAACATCCGTGGCTGAACGAGGCTGCCTGCAGATTTCTTTTTGATGAGAGGAAGATTGACGGGAGAGTGGCAAGATGGTGCAGACTGAGTTCGTGGACCGACCGCAAGGGGGTGAACTGGCTGCAGATTCCTTACTTCGACAGGGAGGGACGATTAGTGGGGATTCAAAACCGCAATCTGGATTTTCATCGAAAATCTCGTCCCACAGATTCTATGGATTCTGAAAAGACAGGGAAAAGTTCTTGTCCCACAGATTTCACAGATGACACAGATTCTAAGGATTCTGAGGGTTCTAAGGTCTCTATAGGTTCTGAGGATGGCACAGATTCCGAGGAGGCACCCCGATTCCGTTTTCCCTACGGCAGCCAATGCGGAATCTACAATCTGCAGGTGCTGAATTTGCTGACACCGGGAGAAAAACTTTTCATCACGGAGGGATGTAGCGACTGCTGGGCGATGCTTTCTGCCGGGCATAAGGCTATAGCTATTCCGTCGGCCACGCTTCTCAAACCTGAGGACAGGGATGTGCTCGCCTATATCGGCGAAACGTTCGGAGTGGAATGGCACATGTTTCCCGACAGGGATGCGCCGGGAGAAAGGCTCTTCCTGCAACTCAAGGAAATTCTGCCCTCGCTCATCCATCACCAGTTACCCCTGGGATGCAAGGATTTCGGAGAGGCTTATCTGAAGGGATTCAATCCCGCTGAAGAAATCAATCTTTTATAAAAAATGTCTTATAAAAATTTAGCAATATGGAAGATTTTATCATTCGTTCGTACACCAAGAAGGAACTGGCTCTGATGTATTTTCCCCAGAGCAATCCTCGTACTGCCGTCAATCACCTGATGGTTTGGATTCGCCGCTGCACCCCACTCTGGGATGAACTCCTGCAGACGGGTTACAAGACTACCAGCAAGGAGTTTACGCCCAAGCAAGTAAGGGCCATTATCGAACAGTTGGGGGAACCGTAGAATCGCTGGGGTGACCTGAGAGGAATAACAAAAACATCTGGAGTGTATGAAGCCTCATCATACACTCCAGATGTTTATATCTCTTGTACCTGAGCACTTCGACTTTCCAACTCATGGAGCAAATCTTCCAATACATATTGATCACTCATCAATTGCAACCCAGTTTCCGGATTGGCCAAGAGTTGGGCAGTTTTTGAGGAATAATAGACATCCAAAGCCTGCTCTGGAGTCATATTTTTCTCCTTTGCCAACATCATTACAATACGGCTTTGTTTACGCCAAAGAACAGAATCTCTCATAATTTCTAAACTTGATAAAATGAAATAAAACGAAGATATGTATCCAAAATCTTTTGATTACGAATACAAATCTGATGATTTACCTGCTTATACATGAGTTGTCCTAACGCTTGTTCGGCCGTAATTCTGCCGTTTTCATAATCTTCTACCGTATCGATTACATTATCGTTAGCCACACCTCCCTCTACCAAGTCGTAGTTCAATTGCAATTTTCCTCCTCTACGACAATCTACTACATATTGAAGCCATTCCATATTGTATTCTTTGAAACTTTTAATACGAAAATCTGTATGTGTGAATAGCACTTCATCCAGTTCAACCATGAAATAACTTCATTGTGCAGCCTCCCAATTTTTAAGTGTTTCAACTGTTGTCTCTGCCAACCAATCCGAGCTTTGGGTATGCAGTTCTTCATAATAAGGTAATAGAAAATTATGAATAAGCCCTTGTTTTTTCAAGCGCATATACATATTTTTAGAAGGAACATTCATCAGTCGTGCTCCCTTTTCTATCGCCATAATGGCAAGGTGTATATTGTCATAATCTGATTTATTAAAATCTTTTTGTTCCATACGCAGTATTACACTTTTCGACACATAAAAATGCCAGTTCATTACACTTTTCGACACATGAAATCATGCTATCATTACACTTTTCGACACATGAAATCATGCTATCGTTACACTTTTCGACACATAAAGTTAGCGCAAAGATACACTTTTCGACACATAATACAAAGATTCCATTGCCTTTTCCGAGATTCATTTAAGAGTTTTTAACCCTATAACACGAAAATGGTAAAATTCAGCTTTATAAAAGCGAAAATGGTAAAATTTACAGAAATTAACCCTGCAAGACGAAACTGGTAAAATTTTACTCTACAAAAGCGAAAATGGTAAAATCAAAGCATTTAACACTACAACACGAAACTGGTAAAATTTAGCTCTATAAAAGCGAAAATGGTAAAACCAAGGCATTTAACACTATAACACGAAACTGGTAAAATTTAGCTCTATAAAAGCGAAACTGGTAAAATTTTTAGGGGATTTCAGACTAAATGTTTCACAATCGCACGGCATCGCACGACATCGCACGACTGGGTATGAGGAATGCCGTATCTTTGCATCGTGATTCAGAAAGCGCTGAAAAATCACTTTCCCAACTGGAAAAATATTTTTCTCTAACTGGGAAGCTGAATTCAAACCAAAATTCGTCAAACCAGACTCCAAGCCCTGCAACGAGTCCTTCGAATCTCTTACCGGAAAATCTTCTGCGAGAGACGAAGCTAAAAGGGGGCAAAATGCTTATGAGCCAAAACATGAAAGCATTCATCAGGTATCTCATCGTGGCCGTGTGCTCTGCTGTCGTCACATTCCTCTCCAACTCGTGTACTGCGGGTCTCGTGATCGGAAAGAACCAGCGACAACATCAGGAGAACAACATCTCCACCCGGGCAGACTCTTCCCATTTCGTTCCGACCATTACCATCCGGTAAAGGCTGCGAAGGAAAAAGCGAAGACTTCTTAGAAAAGAGTTTCTTCGGAAAAGACTTCTTAGAAAAGAGTTTCTTCGAAAAAAGTTTCTTTGAAAACGCCCCAAAATTCGCCTGCCCAAAATTCCCGTTCGACTTTAAATCGATTAGGGATTAAAAGAAAAACTGATGAGTCAGAAATAGGATGATGATTCTGAAAAGGGCTGACGATTCGAAGGGAAATCAATCAATTCAATCCAGACTCCAAACCTCGAAACGAGTCCTTCTCCCTACCCTCTACCCCCCAAGATTCCTGATTTTCCGAGGAAACGTAATGCAAGAAAAGTCTTGACAGGCGGAAAGGAAGAAAAACAGATTTTTGGAAAGACGGGAACACCGGAAAGATTTCCGGAAGGGAGAAGTTTACAGGAGGTTTTATCATTATGGCTATCAACTTGAAAGCAAAGGAAACCCTCATCCAAGTGGGTGAGCAGAAGGGAAATTACCGTTACGTGCTCGGTACTGATTTGTACAGTAAGCTGACTGAGAGCAAGGTGATTCAGGAGGCAGCACTCCGAAGTGGTGTGAGCCGAGGCGTGATGCAGGCATGCTGGGATGCAGCCGGCAACGTGATCATGGCATGGGCAACTGAAGGTCACTCTGTAGCCATCCCCGGTTTGGGAACCATGCGATTTGGCGTTCGTGCCAAGAGCGTAAGTAATGTGGCAGAAGTGGCAAGCAGTCTGATTACCAGCCGTCGTGTTATCTTCACTCCTAACGTGGAGATCAAGAACGAACTCCAGCGTACCGCCATCCAGATTACCTGCTACGACCGAAACGGCAAACTGGTAAAGAAAGTGACCTCTGGCGACAAGGGCGATGTGGAAGACCCAGACAAAGAGCCTAATGGCTCTGAGGGCGACAACAGCGGTAAGCCTAATGGCGACAACAAGGGTGACACCGGCTCTAATGGCGACAACAAGGGCGACACCGGCTCTAATGGCGACAACAAGGGCGACACCGGCTCTGAAGGAGATGGTGACTACGAATTGAAGTAGCCCAGCCCTCTTCTAAAGGAGGGGCATCTAAACAAAGTCCCCAATCCTTGACGATTCTGTCTTGGATTGGGGATATTTTTTTACAATTCGATTACCTCCAAGTCATCAGGCACCACAATCCTGCCCTTGAAATACTCAGCAGCCTCCTGGGAATATTTCTCCTTGCGAGTGGCAAGCGTCTTCTCCTCCGTATGATAAAGAATGAGATTCTTGACACCTAATACATGGTCGGTATGGGCATTCCAGTTCTATTTTAAAGTATATCAAATTAATAAGGAAACAGCAGCGGCAGGACGAAAGTCATCACCACG
>UMHE01046565.1_pt1 | contig 24572 bp, 19 predicted proteins | sample 1965451 | NCBI WGS metagenome assembly UMHE01 (sample SAMEA4836090, study PRJEB28245) | human gut metagenome | biome: gut microbiome; material: fecal sample | place: Denmark | collected 2008 | reverse complement strand
GTACCGATTGATAAAATGTATAGAGACTTTTTCAGCGGCCTCGACAATGTCAGAGCTCTTTTTTTATCACGATCTTGCCGATTGACTCAGAGGACGGCCGTGACCTCTACCTCGCAGAGTGCGCCGGCTGGCAGATCCTTGACAGCAACGCAGCTCCTGGCCGGCTTGGAGATGAAATGCTTGGCATAGACTTCATTGAATGCCTTGAAATCCGCGATCTCCGCTAGGAAGCACGTCGTCTTGACGACGTGGCCCATGTCCGTGCCGGCTTCCTTGAGCACGGCCTCGACATTGCGGCAGCACTGCTCAGCCTGCTCCTCGATCGTCTTGGCGACGATCTTGCCCTCTGCCGGATTGATGGCAATCTGGCCCGAGCAATAGAGCACGCCATTTGCCTCGATGGCCTGGCTGTACGGGCCGACAGCTGCCGGCGCCTGATCCGTGTGAATGACTTTCATGGTGATTCCTCCTCATGGTGAACTACAATCTGTCTCTATTCTACATCATGAGGCGCTGTGTTACAAGTTTACAGCCAGCGTGGGATCACTCGCAGCAGCCAGCCTTCATGCGCGGGATGACGATGTGGCCGCGCTCGATTTCCTTGCGGTGGCAGTGCGGGCACTCGTTCTCGATGATGCCCGTGTAGCCGCAGACCGGGTCGCGGTCGACCGGATGGTTGATCGAGAAGTAGCCCATGTCGGCGTCGTGCATGGCGCGGACAACGGCCTCGAAAGCCTTGACGTTCTTCGACGGATCGCCGTCCATCTCGATGTAGGCAATGTGGCCGGCATTCTCGAGCGCATGGTACGGCGCCTCGATGCGGATCTTGTCGATGGCCTTGATCGGGTAGTAGACCGGCACGTGGCTGGAGTTCGTCATGTACTCGCGGTCCGTGACACCCGGGATGATGCCGTACTTCTTGCGGTTCGCGCGCTGGAACTGGCCCGCCGTCGACTCAGCCGGCGTGCCGAACGTCGACCAGTTGCGGTGCTCTTCCTCCGTGTAGGCATCCGTGCGCTCGCGCAGGTGGCCGACAATCTTGAGGCCGAGCTCCTGCGCCTCCTCGCTCTCGCCGTGATGCTTGCCGACGAGCGCCTTGAGGCACTCCGCGAGGCCGCAGAAGCCGATGGAGTACGAAGCGTGCTTGAGGACTTCCTTGATGGAATCCGTCGGCTTGAGCTTCTCGCTGTCCATCCAGACGCCCTGCCCCATGAGGAACGGGTAGTTGTAGACGTGCTTCTGCTCGATGATCGCGAGGCGCGAGAGCAGGTAGTCGTGGCTGAGTTCAATGTAGTGGTCGTAGAGCTCCCAGAACTTCTTGAGGTCGCCCTTGGCCTCGAGCGCGAGCTTCGGCAGGTTGATCGTCGTGAACGAGAAGTTGCCGCGGCTGCCCGACTCCTCCGGGCCGTTGACATTGCTCATGACGCGCGTGCGGCAGCCCATCGTCGCGACGACGCTGTTGTAGTCGCCCGGCTTGTAGTACTGCAGATTGTACGGCGCGTCGATGTTGACGAAGTTCGGGAACAGCCGCTTGGCGCTGACCTTGCATGCCTTGAGGAAGAGGTCGTAGTTCGCATCGCCGGGGTTGTAGTTGACGCCCGCCTTGAGCTGGAAGACCGAGATTGGGAAGATCGGCGTCTCGCCGTAGCCGAGGCCAGCCCAGATGGCGTTGAGGACCTCGCTGATGACGAGGCGGCCCTCAGGCGACGTGTCCATGCCGTAGTTGATGGATGAGAACGGCACCTGTGCGCCAGCGCGGCTGTGCAGCGTATTGAAGTTGTGGATGAGTGCCTCCATCGCCTGATGCGTCTCCTCGACAACGTCGGCGCAGGCCAGGTGATAGATGTTGGCCGCATCGACGACGACATCCGTCGTCGGCTTGTGGTACTCATCCACAAGCGTTGCCTCGAGTGCTGCGACGAGCGTGTCCATGCTCTCCTTGGCCTTCGGATCGTCATCGCTTTCCGTGAAGTGACAGTGCTCCATGGAAAGGTGTTCCTTGAATACGGCCTTGAAGGCGCCGTAATCGCGGAACGGATCCATGCCGAAGCGGTAAATCAGAGCCTTGTGTGCCTCATCGAAGATGGCCTTGCGGAAGGACTTGCGCACGCCCTCCGCCATCGCATAGTCAAAGGCATTGATACTCTGACCGCCGAACATGTCATTCTGGTTCGACTGGATGGCGATGCAGGCAAGCGACGCATAGGCGCGGATCGAGTTCGGCTCGCGCAAAAAGCCGTGGCCCGTCGAGAAGCCGCCGTGGAAGAGCTTCAAGAGGTCGATCTGGCAGCAGTTGAACGTAATCAGCGAGAAGTCCTTGTCGTGGATGTGGATGTAGTTCTCGCGGTCTGCCTCAGCATACTCCTCGTCGAGCACGTAATTGTCGACGAAGTGCTTCGCGCCCTCGGCGCCGAGCTTGAGCATGATGCCCATCGAGGCATCCGTATTGATGTTCGCATTGTCGCGCTTGAGGTCCGAGTCGACCGAGTCCGCAAAGAAGATGTCGCGGTACGACTCCATGAGGTGCTTCTGCGCCGCGCGGCGCTCCGCATGCTTCTGGCGGTAGGTGATGTACTTCTTCGCGATGTCGTAGAAGTCGTACTTCATGAGCTCCTGCTCGACGATATCCTGGATCTCCTCGACGCTGACGTTGTCGCGGTCCTTGATGTCCCATTCGACCTGGCTCGTCACCTCGTCGATGTCCTTTTCCGACATCGTGTTGCCGCCGTCGGAATTGGCACCGGCGATGGCGTGGTAGATCTTTTCGCGATTATATGGCACGGTGTGGCCAGAACGTTTCGTTACAGTCTTCAGATTCATATGGTTCGTGCGCCGCGAGCTTTCGGCTCATCTTGTGCAGCGCCTCTGCGCCTCCCCTATATATAGTGTTCCGTTTCTTGATGACAGGTATATATTGTATCAGAGAAGCGCCCCTCTGGCAATCACGAAAATCACGCGGACAGACGGAAAACCACTCTCTGATGCTTCTTCCTACAGATTCCAGCACCGTTTACAGCGCATTCTCAAATTGACGAACGACACGATTTCAGGTAAAATATAGCGGGATTTTTCGACAATCAAGGAACGACTCAATCCGCTATATAGACGGCTGCCCCAGGCAGCCTGGAACCGAGGTAATCGCATGCAACTTTCTACCAAGAGACAGGACCGTCTCATCCGTTGGCTGACGGCAGCGGGCATCTACTACATCTGCCTGATCGCCTTCTACATCGACATCGGACAGGACATGGGCGCGGAGTACTTCATCCCCGTCTTCCTGCCCGTCATGCTCGCGCTCGTGCTCGTGCAGTACGGCACGCGCGTTCCGCTCTTCTCGTGGGCTACCCTGCCGAACCTCTTCACAGGGCTCGCCTGGTGCAGCGCCTTCCCGCTGCTCTACACCTGGACGTACCACCAGGACTGGTACATGTCGAAGATCTGCTTCGACTTCCTCGTCGGCACCTCGCTCTTCCTCTTGCTCACCGCGCTTGAAGGAGCGCTCTTCCGGCTCGGGCACGAGAAGATCATCGCCTTCTTCATGGCGCTGCTGGATCTCTTCGGCATCATCATCCCCTTCATCCAGTACGCCTACTACTTCATCGTCTGGCACTGCCTCTCGCCCGCCTCGCTGATGGCGCTCTACCTGACGAACTGGCGCGAGAGCGTCGACTTCATCGAATCGAATGTCGGCGTCATCCCCGCCTGCATCATCATCGCGGGGCTCGCGCTCTTCCTCTACGCCTGCTGGCGCGGTCACATGGCATTTGCGCGCCATCTCGAACAGGAGGACTCGACAGCGGGCCGCATGGGTGCGCTCGCGCTGCTCGTCATCGGCTCGCTCATCTCGCTCTGGTGGTACGTGCCGCAGACCTCGATTGCCGACCTCTGGAACGACGTCGACACCTACGTCAAGCAGACGCAGACCTACAGCCTCAACTACGAGGAGCGCTTTGCCAGCCTCTCCATCGAGGGAACACAGACACTCGCAGCAAAATCGCCCGGCACGGTCATCGTAGTCATCGGCGAATCGGCCTCGCGCAACTACATGAAGGCCTTCACCAATGACTACGCCTACGACGACACGCCGTGGCAGAGCCAGCAAAAAGCAAATCCTGACTTCCTCTTCTTCCAGAACGCCTACTCCTCGTGGTCGCAAACCGTGCCGGTCCTGCAGCGCGCCCTGACGGAGCAGAGCCAGTACAACGACAAGGAGTTCTTCAACTCGGCCTCCATCCTCGACGTCGCCAAGAAGTCGGGCTACGACACCTACTGGTTCAGCAACCAGGGACGCTACGGCCAGTACGACAGCGCCATCACGCTCGTCGCCAAGACAGCCGACCACGCAGAGTGGACCGACGACTCCTACAACTTCTCCGACAAGTACGACGAGACCCTCTTGCCGTACCTTACACAGGTCGACCCAGCCAAGAACAACTTCATCGTCCTGCACATCATGGGCAGCCACATCTACTACAACAACCGCTATCCGGAGAGCTTCAACAAGTTCCAGGGTGAAGAGGGCAGTTCGACGATGACGTCAGAAGCATCGTACGCAAACAGCATACTCTACACCGACTACATCCTCTCGCAGGTCTTCGACTACGCCAAGAAGAACCTCAACCTACAGGCGATGGTCTACTTCTCCGACCACGGCGAGAACCTGACGATCTCCCACAACCCGGACGTCTTCAGCTTCGACATGGTCCGCATCCCGATGTGGATCTACCTCTCGCCTTCGTATCAGTCGGCCCTGCCAGGCCGCACCGCCGCTCTCAGGAGCCATGGGAGCCGCTACTTCACGAACGACATGCTCTACGATACGATCTGCGGCCTTCTCAACGCCCCGTCGGAACGATACGACCCCGGCCAGGACTTCACGAGCACGTCTTACCGCTTCAACCGCGACAACTTGACGACCATGCTCGGCCAGTACAAACTCTCCACCGATCCGGACGGCAATCCAGAACAGTGACATACCGACAGAAAGAGGCCCTGCCGCAATGCGACAGGGCCTCTTCTTGAGTAGTTCTCAATCGTTACGGTGTAACGACGAAGGGCTTATTTCGCCTGCTTCTGGGCGGCCATGGCCTGAAGCTCTGGCTTGAATTCCTCGACCAGCTTCTTCTCAGCCTTGGCACCCCTTGACAGGGCGTTGTAGATGAGCTCCGCCATTTCATAGCGCGTCATCGTGCGTTCGCCGTGGAACTTGCCGTCCTCATAACCCTGGACGATGTCGTTGCCTGCGAGACGCGTAACGGCTTCATATGCCCAGTGATTCTCCGGAACATCCGGGAACTCCTTGGACATGTTCGGATTGATGACAGAGAGCAGGGCATCCATACGCGCCGTGAGGTCATCCACCTTGGCACGCAAATCATTGTTCTCGGCGATGGCAGCCTTGAGCTTCTTGTCTTTCTCACGGTTGCCGCCCTTGCCGAGTCGGAGGGAAAGGCCGCCGCCGACCATGTTCTCGTCATTGCCGAAGGTCGTCGAGAGGTTGAACATGACATCCTCATTCGGGCGGTAGAACGCGCCGACTGCTGCTGCCGTCTCACCCTTGTAGTTGCCGACAGCTGCCGCTACATTCCACTTCGAGTCCTCATCGAACTCCAGCGGATGCAGGTTGGCCATAGCGGCTGCATTGGCACCGACTTTGTCGATACGGCTGTCCATCTTGTCGACGCGGTTCTCGACACCGTCCACGCGCGTCTCGACCTCGCGAAGCTGTCCGTAGTTCGCGGCATCGCTGTCCTCCGTGCCAGCAGCGACGTTCGTGATCTTCTGGCCGTTGGCATTGATGCCGTTCGCATCGATGTACGTCTTGTTGCCAACCTTGTAGGAGTTAGCCGTCACATCGCCGGCCACGGTAGCATTGCCACCGACGCTGAGGTCTTTTTCCATAGTGACAATATCCTTAAAGGTGGCTGTGCCATCGAAGGTGGACGTGCTGGTGACGTGGAGCGTATCCGTCGTCGTGCCGCCGGTTACATTGAGTCCGCCTTTAGTGACGGTTACTTTGTCGTTAAAGTTAGAGGTTCCGTCGACTTCCAGCGTCTTTTCCATCTTGACCGTGTCTTTGAACGTCGACTTGCTGTTGACCGTCAAAGTCGTATCTGCATCTTTCTTGCCAAGGGTGGTGTTGCCATCTACCGCTGCATTGCCGCGAACGCCCAGATTTTTCAGTACATCGGCGAAGTCCATTTCCGTTTTATGCGTGCCACCTTCATTCGTCAGTTTGGTCAGGCCCTCGGTAGTGGTCACCGTGGTCTTGCCTACTTGGTCCTGAATCTGCGATACAGTCTGACTCCTCTTGGAGAATTCACCCGTTGCAGCATCAGTCATCTTAGTGGTATCTTCGGAAACAGTCTTCAAATTGCTCAAAGACTTAGTCGTTTTTCCTTCCCCATCTACTTCTTTCAGGGATGTATTCACGCTGTCGGCCAGCTGGCTCAGAGTGCTGGTCTTGGTGCCATCGGTGATGATGTTGATATCCTTTTCAGCAGTCTTGCTGAAGGAGTTGCTCTTGGTACCATCCTTCACAGATTCGGAAATCTTCTTAGTGGTCATGGTCCGCTCTACATTGGCGCCTACTTTGTCGGTGATGGACTTGGAAGCGCTGTTTTCGATTTCTGCCGCAGAGTTGGACAGTTTTTCCTCTGCCGTATTGGTGATGTTCTTGGCAGAGAGGCTGCTGTCGCCGGTGACATTGGATGTCATATTCCCTGTCACGTTGTTAGTCAGGTTTCCACCCACCTTGTTTTCCATATCGCCAGTCGCGGTATTCACCAGCTTCTTAGCCGTATTAGTGATGGTGCCGCCAGCTGCGCTGAGGCTGATGTCCTTTGCATTCTGGCTGATGCCGGTAATGGTTGCACCATCGGTGACGGCGCTGCTTACGGTGGCAGTTTTGGTATCTTTCACGATGTTAATCACTGTGTTACCGGATCTCAATGCTTCTTCTGCTTTTTCTGCGGTCCTGGTTTCGGCATAGAATTGGGTATCGCTGGCTTTGATAAGCTGTTCCGATTTATCCACCGTGCTGTTTGTGTTGTTTGCCTTTGTTCCGTCGGTGATGGAGGAAGCAAGGCTCTTGGCATTCTGGTTCACCACGGTGGTATTGGTGCCGTCGGTTACGGAGGAAGCGATCTGATCTGCTTTCTGCAGGTCGTTGGATGTATTGGTTCCATCCGTAATATTGGTATTGGTCTGACCGGCAATAGTATCGATGGTGGTCTTCTTGCTACCATCAATCAGCTGGGATTTTTCTTCTGCTGCACCGCGGAGGTAGGAAGCAGTCTTGCCATCAGCCTGACGCATTTCTTCTTTAGTCTGATAAGACAGCTGGGTAGAAGTATTGGAACCGGCATCGTTCGTCACTTTCTGTACGATGGAGCTGGTAGCATCGGTTTCTACATCGATAGCCTTGTTGGTAATCTTGTTCTTCGCTTCGTTGGTAATGTTTTCTGCCTTCAGGCTGCTGTCACCAGTTACGGTCGTGGTCTGGTTTCCGCCTACCGTGGTGCTCAGGTTGGCTTTGTAGACTTCCGTCACATCACCAGTTACGGTTTCCGTCAAGGTGCCTTCCACCGTACGGGTTTCATTGCCGCCGACAGTGGTGGTCAGGTCTTTGCCAACGGTGTTAGTCATGTTTTCCGTAGCGTTGTTGGTGATATCCTTGGCCTCATTGGCGATCGTACCGTTCTTAGCGGTGTTGGTGATATCTTTTGCCGTCTGGGTGACGCCAGTGCTGTTGGTGCCATCCGTTACGGCGCTGCCGATGAACGGTTTGGCTGCATCGTCGAGGTTCTTGATAACGTCGATGAAGCTGCTGCCGCTTACCAGGGCATCTTCCATCTTAGTAGCTGTCTTAGACGTAGCGCTGTACTGGGTACCGCTGGCTTTGATCAGCTGTTCCGATTTGTCTACGGTGTTGTTGCTGTTGTTGACCTTGGTCCCGTCGGTAATGGAGGAAGCGATGCTTCCGACATTCTGGTTCACAACGGTGGTATTGGTGCCGTCGGTTACGGAGGAAGCGATCTGATCTGCTTTCTGCAGGCTGTTGGAAACATTTTTCCCTTCAGTAATGTTGGTATTGGTCTGACCGGCAATGGTATCGATGGTGGTCTTCTTGTCACCATCAATCAGCTGGGATTTTTCTTCTGCGGCTCCGCGGAGGTAGGAAGCGGTCTTGCCATCAGCCTGACTCATTTCTTCCTTTGTCTGATAAGACAGCTGGGTGGAGGTATTGGAACCGGCATCGTTGGATACCTTGTTTACAATGGAGCTTGCCGCATCGGTTTCTACATCCAGAGCCTTATTCGTGATCTTGTTCTTGGCGGTGTTGCTGATATTTTCTGCGGTGAGGCTACTGTCGCCGGTGACAGTGGTAGTCTGGCTGCCGCCGATGGTATTGGTCTGACTGCCGGTAATGGCATTGATCTGGCTGCCGTTTACGGTATGCTTTTCTTCACCGGTGACCGTGGTTTCCAGGCCACCTTTGTAGGTTTCTGTTTTCTTTCTGGTCACAGTTTCCGTGCTTGTACCGGTGACCGTTTCATTCTTGTTTCCACCCACTGTGATGCTCAGGTCAGCTTTGAAATCTTCGGTCACTTTTCCGGTTACGGTCGTTTTCATTTCTCCGCCAACGGTAGTTTCCAGATCCTTGCCAACGGTGTTGATCATGTTTTCGGTAGCCGTGTTCACCAGGTCCTTAGCCGTATTGGAAATCATTCCGTTTTCAGCGGTATTCTTGATATCCGCAGCAGTCTGCTTGGTGTAGGTCTCGTTTGTTCCGTCAGTAGCGTAGGTATTGAATCCGTTATTGCTCAGGTTGGTGGAGGCGGTGTTCTTTCCATCGGTTGCGGTACTCTTGATGCCCGTTTCTGTCTGATTAATAATGGATTCATTGGTTCCATTCTTGATTCCCTGCAGAATCTTTTTCAGGTTCTGGGTAATGTAAGATTTCTGATTTTCATTAGCCAGACTGGAAATTGTCGAATCCGATCCACCTGCAGTCATGACAGATACATTCCTGGTCGTACCATCGGCTGCCGTGTCCGTTCTACCTTTTTCATTGAAGTTCGATGTGCTTGTATAGGTTCTTCCATCATCGACACTTACCTTGCTGTTTACGGAGGTCACATTGCCGCCGGTAATGGTGGTGTAGTTGTTCTCACCCAATTTGCTGGAGAGTGTCTTGGAATCAAAGGTTCCGTTGACGGTGAGATTTTTATCTACAGTCAGATTGCCGCCGATTTCAGCGTTGCCAGTGGTTTTCAGGGTACCGGTCTGGACATCTCCGGCATTCACTGTGCCTGTGGTCTTGATGGTGCCTGCACCCACATCCAGCCCGGTGCCGGTAATCTGGCCGCCGCTGATAGCGCCGGTACCTACATTCAGGCTCTTGCCGGTGATGTCCCCGGTCACAGTAAGGTCGCCGCCTACGGTAGCATTATGATTGACCTTCAGTGTATCGGTGGTTGCATTGCCGGTATTGGTCAGACCATTGGAAGAGAGGGTCCCGCCTACCGATGCATTACCAGTGGTGGTCAGGGAACCGAAAGAACCGGTAGTGCCTGAAATGGTGGTGCCTGTAATAGCGCCGCCGCTGATGGCTCCGCCCTGGGTATTCAGGCTGGTGCCGGTAATGGCTTTACCCGAAATATCTCCTGTCACAACGATATCATGGGCATTGATATTGCCGGTTGTAGCCAGATTTCCATTCTGGAGGGAAGCTACACCGTCTGTCAATTTATTTCCGGTGATGGTGCCGGAAACGATCAGATCTGTCACACCGGAGACTGCGCCTGTGGAAGTGATGTCCACATTGCCGATTTTGCCGGATGCTGCTGTGACTTTGCCATCTTTATCCACGGTGAACTTGCCATTGCCGCCCTTGATGGAGCCATCAGCCTTGAGAGCTGCCTTTGCCGCATCAGCTGTATCGCCGCCGGCATAGAAACCGTCTTTGTCCATGACTCCACTATTCAAGCCTACTTTGATGCCGCTTTCACTGAGGGTAATCTGGTTTTTACCATCTTTGTTCATCACCAGAGTCGTTGCCGCTTCTTTGGAAGTGCTGACTGTCCCATCCTCTCCCACACTGGTGGTGTTCTTTTGCAGAACATTGTCTTTGCTCAGGCTCAGTCCGCTGTTAACGGCTTCCACCAGTTTGGTATCGGCTGCTTTACGGGCTGCGGCTTCGTTGTTGATATTGGTCTGCAGATTCGTATCTGCTGACTGGCGAGCTGCTACTTCATTGTTATAAGCTTCTGTCAGCGTCTTGATGCCTGCCGCAGCATTTTCATTGACCTGCTGGATCACCTTGTCCTGCGCTGCATCAGCACCGATGCGGTCAGCCGTTTCCTTGGCCAGAGCAGCATCCAGGTTGGTGACGTTTTCACCGATGGTCTTATCTGCTTTGACGATGGCTCCGTCCTGTACCGCTGCATCAGCCTTGCTCACATAATTGTTCCCAGTTTCATTCAGTACATAGTCCTTAACGGCAGTAATGCGGTCATCCAGGGCCTTATCGCCGGCTTCGCGGGCAGTTTTCTCGGTATCAATATTGGTCTGGAGCTGCTTATCTGCATTGTCAGCTTCCGTCTTGCTGTACACATCAGTCGCATTTGCCTTATCGGTCAGCTTGTTGTCTGTTTCCGTCTTGCTGTACACATCAGCCGCATTTGCCTTATCGGCCAGCTTGTTGTCTGTTTCCGTCTTGCTGTACACATCAGCCGCATTTGCCTTATCGGCCAGCTTGTTGTCTGTTTCCGTCTTGCTGTACGCACCATCTGTGGTGTACACCGTCGCCGTCTGCGTAGTAGTGCTCGAATCCACCACCTCGACCGTCACGGTGGGGTCCGCGGCCCAGGCGTAATTGTAGTTGACGGGTGCGAGCAGCATGGCGGCTACGGCTGCAGCTGCGGCGGTTGTGCGCAGGCCGGTGTGCACTGCTTTCGTGTTGGCTTTGGCGTACTCCGACACGACGATGTAGCAGTGCTTTGTCTTGCTCCAAATGACTTTGAAAATCCGGTTCATAAAATGACATCCCCTTTCGAACTACTCATGATTAGATAATTTGGAATTTATATTGCAATACAAATCTTTCATCAATGATAACCCCAGCTATCCTGTGGCATTCCATCTTGTCCACATTCAGGATACCATACAGAAAGCATGAATCGTTTCTCTTGTCATGAAATGGCCGTTTTTTGGCATAAATACACGAATCCGCCGCCTGCAGCCCGGCGTGCAAACGGGTATTTGCCCGTTCATGCAAAAAAACCGCCCTTTTAGGACGGTTTTTTGCGTATCGCATAAAAGCGAGTATACTGTAAATTAAGACAAGATATACGAAAGGATGTGACTCCATGCTGCGTATCGCCATCTGTGATGATCAGCCGGACCAGATTCAATCCATCCGACGCTCATCTGAGACGTATTTCCAAAATAAACACGACACGGTGTCCTATGAAACATTTGACAAATCCTTCTCCTTTGTCGATGCGATCGAACAGGGCGCTGTCTTTGACATTGTCCTGCTCGACGTCTGCATGCCGGGAATCCTCGGCACGGAAGTTGCCCGCGAGCTGCGCAAATACAACCGCGCCACGGAGATCATCTTCCTGACGACGAGCGATGAGTTTGCCGTGGATGCCTTTGCGGTCAAGGCCACGGACTACCTGCTGAAGCCGTTCACGCAGAGCCAGTTCAACAAGGCGATGGACCGGGCCATCTCGTTCATCCGCCAGCGCAACAGCGCCAAGATCGTGCTGCGGCTCGTGGGCGGCGGCATCTGCATCGAGGAAATCGCGCAGATCCTCTACTTCGAGAGCAGCGGCCACATCCTGCGGGTCCACCTGGCAGACGGGACGGTGCTCGAGACGCGCAAGTCCGGCCAGGAGATGAAGGATGCACTCGACAAGATCGCGCCGGGACAGTTCGCCTCGCCGAACAAGGGCTACCTCGTCAATCTCGCCGCCGTCCACATGATCAAGTCGGACTACGTGGAGATTGCCGGACAGGAAATCCCGCTTGGCAAGCGCAAGTACCGGGATTTTCAGGAACTCTACTTCCAATTCATGTTCACGGCAAAGCAGATGTGATGCCGTCATGACGATGCGGGGAGCGGTATCTGGAGGTAGGTCGTGAACCAGCCGTCTTTCTGCTGGCAGAAGACGGTGGCACCGTACTTGTCGCGGAAGCGGGCCAAGGACTTCATGCCAAGGCCGTGCCCCCTGACATGCGTCACGGGCAGGCCCTCCTCGTCTAGCTCGACTACTGCATCAAAGCGATTCTTGACGAGCACGTTGACGACATTTCCCTGGCACATCGTCATGACGACGATGTGGCGCGCCGATGGCGGCTGCTTCTGGCTCGCGATCAGGGCATTCTCCACGAGGTTCGAGAGCACGATGGAGAGGTCGACGCTGCAGAAGAGCTCTTCCGGCAGGTCGATGGTGGCCGTCACGGAGATGGAGAGCTCCTTGGCGCGCGCAAAGTAGACCGTCAAGGCCGCGTTGATCAGGGTGTTCTTGCAGTACTGCAGCAGCTTCGTGCGGCTAAGCTGCGCACCGAGCGCCTCGATGTACGTCAGAGTCCCCTCGCGGTCGCGATGGCGCACGAGCTCGAGCAGATGGTCGATGTACTGCCGCTTCTTCTCGTAAAGGACAGCCATGCGCTGCCGTGACTCCTCTGATCTCTTCACATAATACACCGTTGACACGAGCTGCTGCTGCAGCTCGTGTTCTTTTTCGAATACCTGTAATTCGCGATAGACTTCACGCTGGCTGCTGCGGATGCTGGCCATAAGCAGGACGATGACGAGGAGCAGCATGAGGCGCGGCAGCAGTAAGTCAAGGAGCTTCTCCTGCGAATCGAGAAGGCTCTGGTAGAGCAACTCGGCGGCGAGCAGCACGGGAATCAGGGTGATGACGCACCAGTAGCGGCGCGTCGAGGCCACCTCGAAGTGGCGGAAGGTGTCGGTGAAAAAGCGCACGAGGAACGGGAAGGCCAGAAGAGACAGCGCACCGTAGAGCAGGATTTGTTCGAAGTAGAGACTAGGAAGCAGCCTGTCCGGGCAGAAGGTCAGCAGGATGGCACGCGTGACCGTATAGATGATGCCCGAGAACAGGATGCGGAAGGCCGCAATGAAGATATGTCCCATCCAGAAACGGCGCGTGAAGCAGAGGGCAAGCACGAACTGGGGAATCCAGACGAGGTATCCGAGACGCCAATAGGCAGTCTGGCGCAAGGGGAATACATCCAGCGAGACAATCGCGGTGATGAGGCCGACTTCCAGTGCAATGAGCAGGCACCAGAAGATGAGGATATGCCGTTTCTGCACACGGGGCAGGACGCGTCGGAATGGCAGGATCTGCAGGAGTGCAAAAGGCTGCAGGATCAGGACATAGACCAGCGTGATGCCAAATGTCGTCATGTCAAAGCTCATTGCTGCTTCAATTCCTTTCTCATGGCGAGCAGTTGCCGCTCAGCTTCGTCGTAGTGGCCGCTCTCAACGAGTTCGGCCAGCATGCGCAGCTGGTGGCGGCTGTCGTGGCGCATGATGGCGAGCTGCTGCTGCTTCTCCTGCATGGTATCGGCATAGTCGTGAATCTCGCGGAGCTGCTCCTGTATCGCCATACTGCGCTCCTTCGCGCGGATCATGATGCAGGCCTAGCGGTAGCCGCTGCGCACCGAGAGGATGAGGCCAATCCCGATGGTGACAAGGATCACCCGGCTCACCAGCATATACAGGTGGATATCCGACAGATCCTGGACCTGCCGGAGCACCATGCTCCCCTGATAATAGGCAAGGAGCAGCGGCACAAAGCCAAGGTACTTCCAGAAGGCCGCCGTCTGCCGCTTCCTCAGCAGCTGCTCTCGCACGAAGAGCTTGCCGAACAGCCGTATCATCCACGGGAAGCTGATCAGCACCAGGCCGAGATAGCAGAGAAAGTACAGACTGATAAAATAGGTCGTCTGCATCCAGATCTGCTTCAGGAGCAGGATGGCCGCCGTGTGGAGAAAGACCATGTAGATGGCCTGCAGCCCGAGCACGAAGAGATGGTGGAACCAAAACGGGCGTATCGTGAACATCAGCAGCAGGAAGTGCGGCCAGTAGCAGATGAAGTAGAGTTTTTGGAAGGCGTTTTCCTGTATCGCCGCATGGCCCAAAACGAAGAGCGCTGCGACGAGCAAGAACTCAGCCGCAAAGATGATGAGATGACCGACGATCAGGATGCGCTGCTCGCGCGGCGTCGCGATGACCCGGAACGGATAATAGCGCAGATAGGCCATCGGCAGCAATGAGAAGCAAAACAAGAATACCGTGATGAAAACGTTGTCCAAGCAGTACGCCTCCCTATCGCAAATCCTTCTATCGGTAAGTCATGCATATCATCCCTGCTCGACGCCGCTGCCGTCAAAATGCGGCACGAATTTCGTATCGGCTGTGCGGCCCTGCTGCACGTAGCAGTGCGTGATGCCGAGCTTTAGGGCATGGTCGATGACCGACTGATACTCAAACGTCGTCAGGCGGCGGTTCATGTCCTTGTGCTCAGCCGCCCGGTACATCGGCGTGTACTGGTTCATCAGGGAGATCTGCACCGTATCGCCGAATGCCTTGTAGATCCAGTCGAGCACGCGCATGCTCTCGTGGCGGTGGCCCGGCAGCACGAGATGGCGGATGATGACGCCCTTCTTGAGCTGGCCGTCCGGCGCAAACTGCAGCGGACCGACCTCATCGTACATGCGCAGGATGGCCTTTGTCGCGACGGCGAAGTAATCGGGCGCGAGCGAGTACTCGCGCGCACTCGCTTCGTCGGCGTACTTCAGGTCCGGCAGGAAGATATCGACCTGGCCGCGCAGGGCCTCGATCGTCTCCTCTGTCTCATAGGCGCCGGAGTTGTAGACGACGGGCAGGTGGAAGCCCTGCTCCCTGGCCATCCCGAGTGCATGCAGGATCTCCGGCACGTAATGCGTCGGCGTCACGAGGTCGAGCGTCGCCGCACCGCGCGCCTGCTGCTCGAGGAAAATCGCCGCGAGCCGCTCATCCGTGACTTCATAGCCGAAGCCTTCATGCGAGATCTCGTGATTCTGACAGAAGCAGCAGCGCAGGTTGCAGTACGAGAAGAAGACCGTGCCCGCACCGCGCCCATCGGCGCCTGTGAGACATGGCTCCTCCCACTTGTGCAGCGAGACGAGCGCGATGCGCGCCTTCGCCCCTGCCCCGCAGAAGCCCGCCCGCTGCGTGCGGTCGACGCCGCAATGGCGCGGGCAGAGCTGGCAGTCTTTCAGTGAAATCATCGTTTTTCTCCCTTCATCAGCTCAGCGGCGTCCCTCAAGCTTCGTCTCGTCGAGAATGGCACCGTACTTCGGGCGCCACCACGAGACGCTGCGCACGCCGTTGATGTAGTCCTCCATCGCCTGCTGGTCGAGCACCGGCTCCGTGCCGTCGACGGACTCCGGCACGAGCGGCACGGTGTCCGCCCTGCCGATGGCGTGGCGCGTGATGAAGAAGCCGTAGTTGACGCCCTGACGGTTCGTGCGCGTCAGGCTCGAGCCGACGGCCATGTAGGAGAAGCCCTTCGGCGCGATGAGCTCGTAGATGGTCGGCATGATGTCGATCTGGCTGCCGGCCGCATCCGGGAGCAGTGTACCCTTGTGGATGCCCCTGCCCGTGATGATGAAGGGGATGCCGTAGCGCTCGTACATCGTCGGCGTCTTGTCGATGTTGTAGCGGTCGCCGTGGTCGCCGACGATGACGATGAGGCTCTCCGGGCACTTCTCCTTGACGGCCTTGACGAACTTCGCGAGCTCGCGGTCGGCGTACCAATAGTGGCCGAGTTCCTTGAGGAGCTCTTCGTCCTGCTGATGGCCTTCAGGAAGCGCCTCGCGCACCGCTTCCTTGTCGAAGCCCTTGGCCGCGAGGTCAAGGTCATACGGCGAGTGGTTCGAGGCGTTCAGGAGCACGTTGAAGCTCGGCGTCGCGGGATCGAGGCCATCGAGAACCTTTTCATAGAAGACCTCATCCTCGCAGCCCCAGACGCTGCCCGGCACATCGCCGTAGTCGCCGCGGCTGTAGAAGTGCTGGAAGCCCTGCGCCTGCGTGAAGGCGCCGATGCGCTCCCAGGTGGACGGCCCCGCGTACCAGAAGTTCGTCTCGTAGCCGAGTTTCTCCATCTGCGGCGCACTGGCCGTCGGATACGGCGCGTCAAACGACTCCGGCATCGTCGTCAGGTAAAGATTGGCGTCCGCAAAGTCCGTCACGACACCCGTGACGGCCGAAACGGTGCTCGCGCCATTCGGCAGGAACGTCGGACAGTAGTCCGTATCTTCCTCGGCGATGAGGCTGCGCATGCCGTGCGAGATGGGGATGTCCTTGTACTTGTCGAGCAGCGGCCAGTTGGCAAAGCTCTCCGACAGGATGACGATGACCTGTGTCGGCTTCTCGACCTGCGGCCCCTGTGCCTCTTTCGTCAGGTAGACGTCAAGGTCATCCGTATCGGCCGGCTTGCCCGAGAGCTTGGCCGCCAGATTGCGGATGTCCTCTGTCGTGAAGTCGAGGCCATTGCAGGCCAGCATGCGCTCGTTGAGATTGTAGGCGCGGTAGATGGCCTGCACATTGTCGAGGATGGCCTCATTGAGGAACTCGTCCTTCGTGACGCCGGCGTTCTCCCAGTTGACCGCCGTCTGCCAGCCCAGGCTGCCGCCGAAGATGCCGAGCAGCACGACGATGTACGTCAGGTACAGGAAGGCCAGGCGGCCGAGCCAGCGCAGCGTCGCAGGCAGGCGCAAGCCGTCGAGGAAGTCCTCAAGCCACGTGCAGCCCAGGAAAGCGCGCAGCCCGCGCCAGAGGACGTAGGCGAGCAGCAGGGCCCCGGCGAGGCGCACGGGCAGATAGTACTGCTGCACCATCGTGATGAAGAGCGCGTAGATGTCGTCGTTGGCCCCAGTGAAGAGCATCTGGTTGAAATTCGCGTGGAACTGGCGGTAAAACGGGAAGCTCGCGACAAAGAGAATGGAGAGCGCCGAGAGCAGCACGCCGTTCAAGGCGAGCACGAGCCGTCTTCCCCAGCGCGGCTTCCAGAAATGAAGCAGCAGCCCCGGAACAAAGCTCACGAGCGTCAGGGCACCAGCCGTCTGCATCGAGAGGCGGAAGCCGCGCCATAGCGCGAGAAAGATATCATGCCCCCCCGTGCCCGGTCCCATGTACGGTGCCATCCAGGCGATGAAGAAGCCCCGAAAAAGGGAAAGGACTGCGAGGTAAAACGCAAATACCTTCAGTCCTTCCAGGATGCCCGTATATAGAGTTTTCCAATTCAACCGCGAAATCCATACGGGCATAGAGATCATCATGGCAGAATAATCTCCACACCGTACGAATCCGCCGCTGCACGGATGTCCGCCGCCGGCTCCGAATCGGTGATGAGACCCGAGAGCGTGTCGAGCGTCGTGTAGTTGTAGTTGCCGTCCGTGCTGAGCTTGCGCGCCTCTGCGACGACGTATGCCTTCTTGCTATGGCGGATGATGGCCGCCTTGTTGATGCCGTCGTCGATATCGTACGTCGAGACGCTGTTCTCCTTGACGTCGACGCCGACTGCGCCGACGAAGGCGATGTCCGACTTGAGGCGCGAGATGAAGTCGAGCGTCATGCCGCCCCAGAAGCCATCGCGGCTCTTATTGATCTTGCCGCCGGCAAAGACGACACGGATTTTCGGGTTGCGCGCGAGGACGACGAGGATATCGATCATGTTCGTGACGACCGTGACCTCGAGCTCCATCTTGACGAGGAGTTCCGCGATGGCGAGGTTGCTCGTCGAGATGTCTAGGAAGACCATGTCCTTCTCGTGGATGAGTTTGACCGCCGCCTGCGCGATGCGCTGCTTCGCCTCGACATCCGTATTGCGGTGCTTGCTGACCTCGACCATGTGGCTGTTCTCGCGGATGCGGACCGCACCGCCGTACGTGCGCTTGAGCTTGCCCTTCTTCTCGAGTGCGCCGAGGTCCTTGCGGATGCAGTCTTCCGTGACCTTGAACTTCTCGCTGAGGTCGCGCACGCGGACTTTGCCGTCACGTGCCAGCATGCTCAGGATGATGTCCTGACGTTCTTCCAAAAACATATTGCTCACTCCTATGAAACCAATTCACATTTATTGTTTGCTCTTGTTGTACGATTATTGTACTAGATACCAGGAAAATTATCAAGTCTTTCTGCAAAGAATCTCGCGTATCCATCGATAAATGGCAGGAATGAACAGGATTTTGCCGATTCTCTGCCGTATCTCCGGCCTGTAATCTATTGATCCGGATGTTCCGCGGCGAGCGCCTGCAGAGCCGCCGTGTCGTCGGCATCCGTCAGCACAAAGAGTTCATCCCCTGCCTGCAGTCTGAGGTCGTCGCGCGGCGCAATCTCCTGCGGGCCGCGGCGCACATTGACAAGCACGCAGCCGGATGGCCAGAGCGTCTTGGCGACCTCAGCGCCATCGAGAACCGACTTGACGCCGACTGACACCTCGAGGAGGATGCGGCGGTGACGGATGCGGCGCGCGATCTTCTCGCGCACGGCCAGGCTGCGCGAGAGGAGCATGTCGTAGACCGGTACCCCGCCCGTGAGGTCCGAGACGAGATAGGCCGTCATCGAGACGATAATCAGCGCGAGCATGTGTTCAAAGGAGCCCGTCATCTCCATGATCAGGACACTGCCCGTGATCGGCGACTTGACGACGGCCGAGAAGTACGCCGCCATGCCGAAGACGATGCAGTTGACGGCAAAGAGTTCCGGCATCCATTGGAAGAAGATCGCAATCTTGGCGAAGACCGCGCCGCCGACCGAGCCGAGCACGAGCATCGGCAGGAAGATGCCGCCCGGCACACCGGAGCCGAAGCAGATCATCGTGAAGAGGAACTTGCCGACGAGCAGCAGCACGAGAAAGGCCATCGTGTAGTTTGTCACGACGAGCGAATCGACGAGGCGGCTACCGCCACCTAAAATCTCTGGCAGCAGGAAGCCCAGGATGCCCGCGCAGAAGAGCGGCACGAGAAGGCGGCAACGCGCCGGTATTCTCTTATAAAAGTCCTGAGAGCGCGTGAGCATCGGGTTGAATGCGAGGCCCAGCAGGCCGACGAATGCGCCGAGTACGATGAGCAGGATGTACATGTGTCCCGTGTCGATGACCGGCACGACGCCCATGTGGAAGACGGGCTGCATGCCGAAGAAATACTGCGTGACCGTCGTCGCCGTGACCGCTGCCGAGATTGCACCCATGAGCACAAAGGCCGAGAAGTTCTTCGTGAGTTCCTCCAGGCAGAAAATCACGCCGGCGAGCGGCGCGTTGAAGGCGGCGGCGAGGCCCGCACCTGCGCCGGCCGTCAGCAGGTAATGGCTCTCTGCGTACGAGCGGTGCGTGAGGCGGCCAAGCCCCTGGCCGAGGCAGGCGCCGAGCTGGACGCTCGGGCCCTCGCGGCCGAGCGACATGCCCGCCCCGATGCCGAGCACGGCGCCAAAAAACTTCAGCACGAGCACGCGCGCCCAGTTCATGTCCATCTCCCCGAGCAGGATGCCCTTGATCTGCGGGATGCCTGACCCTGAGGTCATGCCGTCCCTGCGCACGATGCGGTAGAGGACCCAGCCGCAAATAGCCAGCAGCAGGAACCACACGGGAATCCAGGCGATGTGCTCCGGCAGCCAGCGGTAGAGCACGGGCAGGTATTCTTCCGACAGCTCGAGCAGGTAGCGAAACAGCGCGATGACCATGCCCGTGGCCACACCGATGATATTGCCTTCAATAAAGAGGCGCAGTTTGAAATGACGCGGGTCCGTCATCATGGTCATGGCACTCTCGATGCGCCTATGCATGATGTTCCCCCTTTCCATACGGGATACTCAACAAAAAAAGTGCTGTACCGAGGTACAGCACTTCATCATCTTATTCTGCAGTAAACGGCAGCAGTGCGATATTGCGTGCGCGTTTGATTGCAACCGTCACCTGACGCTGATGCTTAGCGCAGTTGCCGGAGATACGACGCGGTAAAATCTTGCCGCGCTCCGTAACGAAGCGGCGCAGTTTTGCAACGTCTTTATAGTCGATATGATCGACCTTGTCTACGCAGAACGAGCAGACCTTTCTGCGAGGTCTTCTGCCTCTGTCACGTCTCATCAAAGTAATTCCCCTCCAGTCTTAAAATGGGATTTCTTCATCAGGGATAGACGGACCAAACGATCCAGCATCAGCCGGTTTCTGCTGCTGCTGTGGCTGCGGTGCCGGAGCACCGCCAAAGCCGCCCTCGTGCGGAGCCGAGTTTCTCGAATCGAGGAACTCGATCTCATCTGCTACGATTTCGGTCACATAACGCTTCGAACCGTCCTGTGCCTCGTAGTTCCTGACCTGGATGCGGCCTTCCACCGAGATGCGGCGGCCTTTGATCAGGTTGTTACCACAGATCTCAGCAAGCTTGCGCCAGGTCACAATGGGAATGAAATCCGCCGTTGGCTGGCCATCATTGGCATCTCTGCGAGCGAAACGGCGGTCAACAGCCAGTGTGAATGTGCATACAGCCACACCAGACTGCGTATAACGGACCTCAGGATCACGAGTCAGACGTCCAATCAGAATTGCCTTGTTCATGAGGTATGCCTCCCTGACACCCATATGGTGTAGTACATCTTAAAGAAATTGAAGACTTCTACAAGTCTCTTGCTCACTCCTCGTCGGATTTGACGATCATGTGCTTGAGGATCTCGTCCGTAATCTTCATGACGCGGTCGCACTCAGCAACGCATGCCGGCTCACACGTAACGTTGAACAGGCAGTAGAAACCTTCCGTGCAGTCCTTGATCTCATAAGCAAGACGCTTCTTGCCCCAGCGATCTTCTTTATCGATAGTACCACCGTTGTTCTGGATCAGGTTGCTGAACTTCTCGATGACAGCGTTCGTTGCATCCTCTTCCATCGGTTTCACGATAAATATGACTTCGTACTTTCTCACGAAATCACCTCCCTCTTTGGTCTTTGGCTCCCCCCACTACGAGGAGCAGAGTTACATCTTCGCTTTTCAGCGACTAAATTAGTATACCACGAGCTGCGCTCGAATGCAAGCATTATTCAAGTGCCATCGCATTCAGGCTCCGCCGGGGTATGAGGCCTTCCCGCTGTCCTGATGACAGCGCGCGAGCTTCTCGGCAGCCGTCGTATTGCCTCCGCGCAGCGCGAGCACGACACCGACTGCGATCAGCGTGAAGCCGATCCAAAAGTAGAGCGTGACTGGCTCAGCGAGCAGCAGCCAGCCGAGGAACGTCCCGACGGTCGGCTGGAAGAACATGAAGAGACCGCCAAGCGAGGCATCCATATAGAGGAGCCCCTTGTTCCAGAGACAGAAGCCAGACGTCGTCGAGATGAAGCCGAGGTAGAGCACCGAGCCCCAGACGGACGGCGCTGACATCGCCGCGTAATCCGCAGAAGTCAGCAGCCAGTAAAGGCCGTACGGCGTCAGCGTCAAGAAGGCGATGAGCACGCTGTAGAACGTCACCGTGATGACGGGATACTCCGAAAGGAATTTCAAGAGGACCGACATGAAGGCCCATGTGACGGCTGCCACGAACAGCGAGAGTCCTCCGAGCGGATTGATATCAAAGTTATCCGGATCCAGGACGATGAACAGAACGCCGATCGTGGCGAGAACGACGGAGATGATCCGCCCTGCCGTGAGTTTTTCATGGAGAAGGACATAGCCGAAGACGACCATGAACGCGGGCGTGGCAGCCGTGATGACCGAGCCCGTCTGCGCGGAGGTCATCATCGTACCCGTCTCCTGCGTCACGATGGAGAGCACTTGGCCGGAAAGAGCGGACAGGAGCAGCAGCTTGCAATCCTTCTTGTCGATATGCCAGGACGAATGCGTGATGACCATCAGGATGGTCAGGGCCAGCAGCGCCGTCCCGTAGCGCATCCAAACGAGCGGCACCGGCGGGATGACAAAGATTGCGAGCCGCACGGCGATGAACATGCCGCCCCAGATGCTCCCGGCCAGGGACAAGAGACACGATCCAATGACGAGATTACGCACAATACCCCTCCTGATTCCCGAGGCCCCATTGCCTCATGCAAAGTATAACACAAGCCCCTCGATTTACAAGCCCTTCCAAACATGCTAGGATTAATGTGATAACGCAATTTATCGATCCGATATCTAGAAAGAAGTGACCACATGGACGCTATGAATCTGCGGCTGATCTTCGTGTTGACCGACCTCATCGCGCCGCTGGCCGTCGGCTACTACCTGCACCAGCGCCATCTCGTCTCTGGCGAGTCCATCAACAAGCTCATCCGCTTCAACGTCGTCTGCATCTACACCATCCTCGCCCTGCTGAGTTTCTGGGTCCTGCCGATCTCGTGGAACCTGCTGATCGTCCCGCTCTTCGGCTTCCTACTGATCCTCGTGCCAGGCGCCATCGGCAGCCTGCTCTTCGCCAGGCATTATGCGAGCTGGCTCGACCGCGGCGCCTACGTCGCGAGTGCCATGCTCTCGAACATCGGCACGCTCGGTGGCGTCTGCGCCTTCATCCTCTATGCCGAGCAGGGCTTCGCCTACACGCAAATCATCGGCACGTGCCAGAACATCATGCTCGTGCTCGTCATCTTCCCGATGGCCCAGTACTGCTACATGAAGCACACGCACGCCATCCGCAAGACGAATCGCTTCAAGAGCTTCTGCGAGATGTTCTTCTCGCTCAATCAGATGAGCCTGCTCGGCATCGCGGTGGGGCTCTTGTTCAACGCCTTCGGCATCGCTCGCCCGGCCGTGCTCGGCACCGTCTTCCAGGGACTCGTCCACATCGCCGCCTGGATTGCCATGCTACCCGTCGGCTTCCTCATTGACTTTGGGCAAGTGCGCCGCTACGAGCGCCAAGTGCGCTCCTTGACCGCCCTGCGCTTCGTGATCACGCCGGCCATCTTCGGCGTGCTGATCTACCTCTTCGTCAGCGACCCCGTTGTACAGAGCACCCTGCTGATCTGCGCCTTCTGCCCGACGGCCATCAACGCCGTGCTGACCGCGCGCCTCTACCACCTGACGACCGACCTCTCCGTCGCCTCCTTCGTCATCACGACGGCGGCCTTCCTACCCGTCATCTTCCCCGCGCTCTTCTTCCTGCTGCGCTGAGAAGCGCGCAACAAAAAGCCATCTCCAAGCCGCATGGACTCGGAGATGGCTTTTCTTTCTTTGTGTTTACTCTGCGTCAACGCTTTCCTGCGCGTTTTTTCTCTTCTTATGGCGGATGTAGAGAGCGCCGATGACGATGGCGGCGACCACGACGAAGACAATGCTCGCCTCATGGCCAATCTGCGTGAGGACCTTCCAGCTCTCGCCGAGCATCATGCCGGCGTAGAGGATCAGGGCCGTCCAGGGCAGTGCGCCCGCAAACGTCAGGATGAGGAAGCGCTTCATGTCGACATGCGCAAAGCCTGCCGGCAGCGAGATGAACGTGCGCACGACCGGCAGCATGCGGCTGAAGAAGACAGCCTTGAGGCCGTACTTGTCGAACCAGTTCTGCGCGACATCGACATGCGACTTCTTGATGAAGAAGTAATGGCCGTAGCGGTCGACGAAACTGCGTCCGCCGTAATGACCGACGAGATAGGCAAAGATCGAGCCGACCATGCCGCCGACCATGCCCGCCGTCAGGGCGCCTGCAAATATCAGCTGCCCCGAGAAGATCAGATAACCCGCAAAGCCGAGGATGAGCTCACTGGGGATTGGGATGCAGGCATTCTCCGCAGCCATGAGGATGGCAATCGCGAAGTACCCCCACGAGGCAATGAACTCCAAGAACATCGTCGAAAACTGTTCCATGTTTGCAAGTCTTCCTTTCTTTTTATCGATATCTCAAACTACACTCATTATACATCACAATCTGGAAAATACAAGGAAAACGGTCACGCGAACACGCCCTGGAACGCGCTCTGCAGCAGGCCCACCACACCGAAGAACAGGAAGATCCCAGCCGACAGGTAGCGCATCTTCCTGGCCGGCAATTTACGGTGCAGGAACCCCCCCGCAAGGATGCCGAAACTGTCAGCGAGCACCATGCCGACCACAGCTCCCAAGAGGACCATTGGCCAAGAATCGTACTGCGCTGCCATCGTCATCGCCGCGAACTGCGTCTTGTCGCCCATCTCACCGACGATGAACGTCATGGCGACCGTCAGCAGCGGACCGAAGCGCGATGTTGCCGCCTCCTCTTCTTCCTCATCGTCACCGCGCAGCGTCCAGACGCCAAAGCCGATGAACAAGCAGGATGCGATGACCGTCATGAGATGGACCGGGATGAGCTGTCCTGCCAGAGAGCCCACAGCTACAGCCAGCGAATGCACGAGGAAGATGCCGATCGTCATGCCGGCAAAGACAGATTGCCAGCGGTACTTGGCCGTGAACGCCATGACAATGAGCTGCGTCTTATCTCCGAGCTCTGCGAGGAACACCACGAGGAACGAAGCGAGAAATGCCTCCATTGAATACCTCCGATATTGCACATACGAAAAAAGCCCGCGCAAAGCGGGCATGATGTCAAG
>UMHE01000457.1_pt1 | contig 24714 bp, 20 predicted proteins | sample 1965451 | NCBI WGS metagenome assembly UMHE01 (sample SAMEA4836090, study PRJEB28245) | human gut metagenome | biome: gut microbiome; material: fecal sample | place: Denmark | collected 2008 | reverse complement strand
GCAAATAAAATAATGTCATGCTTTCTCGCTCCTGAAAGAAAAGACCGACGGGAGCGAGACTATGCTTCGTCGGGACCGACGCTCCCGTCAGCTGCTCGTGCCACGGGAGTGGCACGCCTTACGGATTCGAATCCGCATCCCCTATGCTTGTACGACCATACCCCTTATGGACGCACGTCGTCTCCCCCTATGGGCGTACGTCCACGCCGACGCTCCTAGGCATCCTTGCCGACATACGCATACGTCCATGCATTCACAATCCATTTGCTTTCTTACTGAAACACTATACACAACAAGGAAAGTATTACTGATTCGCTTGACACGCCAATAATTCTTTACATCCTCCCCACAAACCCACTTTTCCATCCACTACGCAGCAATTGCTCCCTAACTAGGTAAAAATTCACGCCTAACTAGGGAAGAATTTTTCCCTAACTAGGGAGAAATGAAAGTGGTACTAGGGAGGCGAGAGAAGATCTTCCACAGCATTTTCCTCCATAGCTCATTATTTTTTACATTTTATCGAGATTACCAAAGACTAGAGCAAGAATCATTTGTTATTTTCAACTATTAATTGTACCTTTGCATCGTCATAACGAACTATCGTCGCTGCATTGCAACCAAAAGTGATGCTGCAGCACATAAAAACAAGTTATCTATGGAAATTATCGTATCGAAGGAAATAGAAACCGTCTGCCCTACCTTCGTAGGAGCCTGCGTAGAAGCACAAGTAGTGAATACCCCATACTGCCAAGAGTTATGGGACGAGATTCACGAATTGGGAGAAAAGTATAAAGCGACACTTACCACCGAGTCTCTGAAAGAGATGAGCGGCATCGCCGCCACACGCAAAGTTTATAGAGCTTGCGGCAAAGACCCATCACGCTATCGTCCTGCCTCGGAAGCACTGATTCGTCGTATGTTGCAAGGCAAGACACTGTACCAGATCGACACCTTGGTAGATTTGGTCAATCTCGCCAGCATCGCCTATGGCTATAGCATCGGTGGCTTTGATGCCGACAAGTTTGAGGGCAGCACCCTCACCCTCGGCGTAGGAAAAGCAGGCGAACCTTACGAAGGCATCGGAAGAGGCATGATCAACATCGAAGGATTGCCCGTCTATCGCGACCAAATTGGCGGTGTAGGAACCCCAACCAGCGATAACGAGCGAACGAAGATGGAGCTGAAGACCACCCACTTGGTGGTCCTAATCAATGGATATGATGGTAATGAAGACCAAGTAAGAGCCAATGCGGAATTTATCCAGACATTGCTCCGCAAATATTGTCAAAGCGATGGAGGGCATTATTTTCTGTACCATCCTCAGGAATAAAACCAATACAAAGAAGCCGATGGTCAAAAACTAAAACTGACCATCGGCTTCTTATCATTTACAGCAAAGCTTGCCATAACAGAAAACCTCCTCTGCCTATAGCCTTTCCAAAGACGGCTTCTTATGGATGCAAAGTGAAACCCACTACCAAGTAAGCTTTCTCCGTACTAGGGTTGGCAGCGACCTGCGCAAACAACGGAATACTGAAAGACTTGGTTATCTTGATATCCTTGGTTGCCTTCACAGACACATTAGTAACAGCGAAACCATTGGCATCTCCATAGAATGAAGTGGCGTAAGGAACAACACCCAAGGCAGCTTCCCAATCACAACCTCCCAACTTGAACGGAGCAGTAGCCTCGAAATAGGAAGAGTAAGCACGCTTGCCTTTCTTGGTGTATCCGTCATTTCCAGCGAAGTTGGTGTACCAGTTCAATGCCACAGGACCGAAGTCATAACCCACGTTTGCCTCAAAGACATGAGATGTCTCATGAGCCTTGTAAGCGAAATACTTCTCGTTTGGATTGTTGAACCAATAATCTGTTACGCCTACATGGAAGCCACCTGTCTCATAAGCCAATGTCAAGTCAAACTCCTTGGTATCAGAAGGTTCGGAGATTCCAACACTTCCCCAAGCTGTCAAGGAAAGGCCTTTATAACCCAGTCCCAAAGTAGGCTGTAGGGAGATAGCTCCCAAATCCTGACCACGCCAATAGTATTGGCTCACGAAGTCGGCAGCAATGGTTGTTTCCACCTTGTCCTGAGCCATTGCGCCAGGAACAAACGCCATCAAACCGAGTGCCAACGCACTCAACTTCTTTACATCAAATATTCGCTTCATAATCTCTCTTATTTTAGTTAAACATTAGTTGTAGCAGCTCTCACCATGCTCATAGATGTCGAGACCTTCCTCCTCGATTCGCTTGTCAACACGGATACCAGCAGTTTTCTTGATAGCCCAGAAGAGGATGACACCCGTAACGGCTGCCCAAGCATCAATGCAAAGGATACCGAAGCACTGTGCGCCAAAGAATCCGAAACCGCCACCATAGAAGGCACCGCCATCGAGAGCGAAGAGACCTGTCATCAAGGTACCGAAGATACCACATACACCATGTACTGAGCTTGCACCAACTGGGTCATCAATATGGAGCTTCACATCGATGAACTCGATAGAGAACACGAGGATGATACCTGCCAAGAGACCGATGATGAACGCACCTGTAGGACTCACTAAGTCGCAACCTGCGGTGATGGCTACCAAACCAGCCAAGATACCATTCAACGTCAAAGAGAATGATGGTTTGCCATACTTGATCCAAGAAGTGAACATCGTACCGAGACCACCAGCAACAGCAGCCAAGTTGGTTGTCAAGAACACGTGACTGATAGCCACACGGTTTACTTCACCAGAAGCAGCGAGCTGAGAACCAGGGTTGAATCCGAACCATCCGAACCAAAGGATGAACACACCGAGGGCAGCAGCCATCAAGTTGTGACCTGGGATAGCAGTACTCTTGCCGTTGCGATACTTGCCAAGGCGAGGACCTAAGCAGATGGCACCTACCAAAGCGAGCACACCACCTACAGAGTGAACGATGGCAGAACCAGCGAAATCATGGAAAGCAGCACCGAATGTATCCATCATGAACGAACCAGCCTCGCTATTGCAAAGCCATCCACCACCCCATGTCCAGTGACCTTCTACTGGGTAGATAATCAAAGAGATGAAGAATGAATAAACGCAATACATGGAGAACTTGGTACGTTCTGCCATAGCACCAGATACAATCGTTGCACTCGTAGCACAGAACACAGTCTCAAACATCAAGAAGCCCTCAGTAGGGAGGTCGCCATGATAGAAAGAGAGGTCGCCAAAGTTAGGCATACCGATAAAACCAGCTCCATCGCTACCAAACATAAATCCGAAACCTACGAACCAGAAGAGAATGGAACCGACCATGAAATCGACGAAGTTCTTAAACAAGATGTTTGCGGTATTTTTACTACGAGTAAAGCCCGCCTCACAGAGGGCGAATCCCGGCTGCATAAAAAAGACCAACATGGCTGCCAAGAGCATCCACACGGTATCTACTGAAATTCCTAAATCCTGTACACTCATAATCTTTAAACTTTAAAGTGTTGTTGTTATTGAAAACTATCTTTCCTACCTTTCACGACTGGAGCAGCAACTCCTTACTTCTCCTGCTCAGCATTATAAAGAGCGATGTCGCCTCTTTCACCTGTGCGGATTCTCACCGTGTCTTCCACAGGAATTACAAAGATTCGACCATCACCAATCTCGCCAGTACGGGCTGCCTCTTGGATGGCATTAATAGTTTTCTCCACGTTCTTGTCACGAACCACAATGTTAAGCAACACACGTTCGATACTGCTGGTATCATACATGACACCACGATAGATACGAGCCTGTCTCATCTTGCCCTCTCCTCTTACATCGTAATAAGAGAACCACTCGATGTCGGCGGCAAGCAATGCTTCCTTTACATCCTCAAACTTTGTCTTACGGATGATTGCTTCAATCTTTTTCATGCTTTACCTTTCTTTTATTGTTAATACTCTATTATATATTCATAAATCAAAGAGAACAAGGTTTTCACTACCACTTTGTCATCTTTCGAGTGCAAAATTATAACTTTTCGCAATAAGAAACGAAGAATAAGTAGCATTTTGTTATTTTATTTGCAAACAACTTACTATTCGTTTGCAAATAAAAGAAAAGAAGTATCAATTTGTAAGCGCACACAAACTTTTAGCTTACAATTTGACACTTCTATCACATTTCAAGAAAAACAGCCTTCCGAAAGCATCATTTTGCACTTTCAGAAGGCTGTTTATAGGGAATCAAGATACCGCTTAGCAGTTCTTGTGAGTCATAATGTTCAATACCATATCATCGGTGGCACGCATGGCATCCGCACCGATGGAGGTCAAGTTGTGGATACACTTATCCACATTGTCATCGACGATACCCTCGGCAGAAGTCACACACTTGCCTTCCATCGACAAGAGCGCGGAAAGCAAAGCCGTGCTGACACCCGAAGAAATCTTCAAGGCACAACTTGGTTTGGCACCATCACAGATCATACCCGTAAGGTTTGCCACCATATTCTTTACGGCATTGCAAATGCGCTGGTAGTCGCCGCCCATCAAGTAAGTGATACCACAACTGCTACCGATAGAAGCAACAACACAACCGCAGAGTGCAGACAACTTACCCAGGCTCTGCTTGATATAGATAGCCGTGAGGTGACTCAGCATCAAGGCACGAATCAACTCCTCCTCCGTGTTTTCATTCTCCAAGGCATAGACAGCCACAGGATTGGTAGCGCAGATACCCTGGTTGCCACTACCACTGTTGCTCATCACCGGAATCATGGCACCACCCATACGGGCATCGCAAGCCGAAGCCGTACGAGAGATAATGTGAGAGAAGATGCTATCGCCAAAGATACCATGGCTCAAAGGACGATCCATCGTCTTGCCCAGACAGTGCCCATAGTTGCCCTTGATGGAAAGTTCGGCAGCTTTGATATTATACTCTTTGGTCTTGAGGATGAAAGAAATCTCATCGAGAGGAGCTGTCGTAGCGAAGTCATACACCAAGCGGAAGTCAAGCTGTACATCATCGTCACCTTCATTGGCACCACCATTGCCGCCACGATTGTCCAAGACGACCTCGCCATCACGATCGACAAATACGAAATGAGTATGGCTACCCGAAATGATGGCTGTGGCAGCATGCTCGCCAGCACGGCACATCACCTCTATATATAGCTTATCCACATTTCCTTCCTTCAGTTTGATGTCAATGTCGACATCCTCGATGAATCGCTTGCCCTGCTCCAAGGTCTCAGGAGTGAGGTCTTTGAGAACCTCCAACTCATACTCAGGCTTGCCTATCAGCGCACCAAGCGACACGGCGATAGGCAAACCTATCATACCCGTGCCAGGGATGCCGACGCCCATGGCATTCTTGAGCATATTCGGACTCAAGAGCACATTGATTTTCTCAGGACGGCAACCCAATACGGTCGCAGCCTTCGCCGTACACAATGCCACCGCCATCGGTTCGGTACAACCAATGGCTGGCACCACTTCTTTCTGAACAAGAGAGATGATGCTCTCTCTGATTTTTTTCTCTTGCATGATTATCTTGTTTCTTTAATCTTCCAACTGGAACAATGGGTCGTCAGGAGTCAACATGGTTGGCTTCTGGTCAAACTCCTTCAGCAACTGTTCGGAAGCATATTTCTTGTCCACCACCAAACGGAACATATACTCATTAAACCAATCATTGGTCATGATGAAGCAACCTGAGAAGCCATTATCAGCACCCCAACTGTTCTCCACCTTCCATTTCACAGGTTTGCCATTGGCATCCAAATCTACAGCCGTCAAAGTCATGGCATGAGTAGAGCCACTGTCGAATGTAGAGATGCGCTCCGCCTTGTTCATAGGGAACGAAGTACCAAACAAACTTCCATAATCGAAGTTGTCGAGTGCCAAGTAGCCACGCTTGCGATCGAGTTGTTTGCCCACATCATAGCTGGAGTACATCTTATGTCCATCCTTCAAGGAAGCAATGGCGAGTTGGGCGATTTCTTCCATCGGCAAGTTCAAGTACTTCCAGTTATGTCCATCATAAGTATGGCGGTCATACTCCACCTCATAGGTCCTGTGATAAGGGCGACGAGGGTCGTTCATCACCATCAGGAAAGTACCATTCAAGCTATGTCCTACTGTCTCCTCATAGAAGCTCTTCGGAGTATATTTCTTAGCCTCACCCACTTGCTTGCCGTCCTTGTCACGGAAAGCATAGGTGAACTCCTTCACAGGTTCACCAAGTGTCAAAGACAACATGTGATAGACGGTAGCGAGCATCTCATCCTTACGAGCCTGGATGGCGCTAGACTTCTTGCCCTGTGCCACCATCTTGCGCAACTCCAAGCCATACTCACGCAACTTGCTGCTGATGAGTTTGCTCATCTTCGAAGTGTTGTTGCTGGAGAAAGTTTCAGGCTGCGCACTCATAGGAGCCAAGCCATACTTCTCAGCCAAGTCGGCAACGCCGCAGAAAGTACCACCATCGTTGATAGGGTTCTTGAAGAAGAACTGCACCTGAGGGTCTTCGATAGACTTCTTTCCTGTGCCGATGACACCCTGCAACATGAGGTTGGCTTTCTCCAACTGGTCGTAGAAGAAGAGATAGTCTTGCGAGAACTCCACTACTCTGCCCTGCTTGTCGTTCTTGGCGAAATTGGAGCGCAACACATTGAAGCCACTGAACATCCAGCAACGTCCTGAGCTTTTCTGGTTGTGGATAGACTGCTTAGGAGTCTCTATGCTGAAATGCGTATCTACAGGAGCTTGGTTGGCAGGATTCTTCACCAAGTCATCGATATTATTATTGGCGATGGCATTGAAGAGGGCCTTGTTGGCACTGCCATTCTGCGCTTTCACGATCTGCTGCAAGGTTGCATTTCTGATACCTCCCTGGGAGGACTGAGCCATCGCTGACGATGCCATCATCAACATAGCCCCGAAAAGGATTACATTCTTTCTCATTATTATTTTGGTTTTATTATTACTTACGTTTTATGGTACCATTGAGGGTACTGGCGTTATGATTTTTTGTGTTTTTATATCCATTCGGATGCAAAAATACGAAGAAAAAACCGAAAAAGGGAAATTATCGGGCGAAATATGGCAAGGATTGGCAAAAAAGCAGTATCTTTGCAAAGTTATTCATAAGAATGGATTCATGAATCAAGAAAAGTTTCATCTTTTAAGTAAGATAAAATACCCAAAAGACTTGCGACAGCTCAGCATCGACCAGTTGCCACAGGTTTGTCAAGAACTGAGAGAAGACATCATCGACGAGGTTTCCGTAAACCCCGGTCACTTTGCGTCTTCGCTTGGCGTGGTCGAGATTACTGTAGCCCTACATTATGTATTCGACACCCCTGAGGACCGCATCGTTTGGGATGTGGGACACCAGGCGTATGGTCATAAGATTCTGACTGGGCGACGTGACACCTTCTGTACCAACAGAAAGTTGCACGGCATCCGTCCGTTCCCTACTCCCCTGGAGAGTGAATACGACACCTTCGCTTGCGGTCATGCCAGCAACTCCATCTCGGCAGCCCTGGGCATGGCAGTCGCAGCCCGAAAGACGGGGCATGAAGACCGCCACGTGGTGGCTGTCATCGGCGATGGTGCCATGAGCGGTGGTCTTGCCTTCGAGGGATTGAACAATGTGTCGAGCACCCCTAACGACATGCTCATCATCCTCAATGACAATGACATGAGCATCGACCGTGCTGTGGGTGGCATGGAGAAATACCTGCTCAATCTCGACACCAACGAGACCTACAACAAGCTCCGTTTCAAGGCTTCACAGTGGCTCCACTCCAAGGGCTATCTCAATGATGACCGCCGCAAGGGAATCATCCGACTCAACAACGCCCTGAAGTCTGCGCTCAGCCATCAACAGAACATCTTCGAGGGAATGAACATCCGATATTTCGGACCTTTCGACGGACATGACATCAAGGAAGTGGTGAGAGTGCTCAAGCAGTTGAAGAACATGAAGGGTCCGAAACTGCTCCACCTCCATACCACCAAGGGCAAGGGATATGAGCCTGCAGAGAAGAGTGCAACCATCTGGCATGCGCCAGGCAAATTCGATCCTGAGACTGGAGAGCGTATCGTCGCAGACTCCAGCAACCAGCCCCCTAAGTTCCAGGATGTCTTCGGCAACACCCTCCTAGAGTTGGCAGAGAAAAATCCTCACATCGTGGGTGTAACGCCAGCGATGCCAACGGGCTGTTCAATGAGCATCATGATGAAAGCCATGCCCGACAGAGTCTTCGATGTGGGTATCGCAGAAGGACACGCCGTCACCTTCTCCAGCGGAATGGCAAAAGATGGACTTCAACCTTTCTGCAACATCTACAGTTCGTTTGCGCAAAGAGCATACGACAACATCATACATGACATGGCACTGCTCAACCTACCTGTAGTGCTCTGTCTAGACCGTGCAGGACTGGTGGGTGAGGACGGACCGACCCATCATGGTGTGTTCGACCTTGCAGCCCTTCGTCCGATTCCGCATCTCACGATTGCATCACCGATGAACGAGCATGAGCTTCGCAATCTGATGTATTCCGCCCAAATGCCAGACCAAGGTTGCTACGTGATACGTTATCCTAGAGGCAATGGCGTGCTGGTAGATTGGAAGAATGAGATGGAAGAGATCAAGACCGGTACCGGCAGAAAGTTGCGTGATGGCAAGGATGTCGCCGTGCTGACTCTCGGTCCTATCGGTAACGATGCAGCCTTGGCGATAGAAGAGTTGGCAAGCTCTGCTGAGGATTCGTCAGAAGCGAAGTTGAGCGTTGCCCATTACGACATGCGATTCCTCAAGCCACTTGATGAGAACATTCTCCAGGAAGTGGCTGAGAAATTCTCACGCATCGTCACCATCGAGGACGGCGTGAGAATGGGCGGTTTCGGCTCTGCCGTGCTGGAATGGATGAGCGACCATGGCTACCATCCACAAGTGACGAGACTGGGCATACCTGACGACTTCATCGAGCATGGTAAGGTATCGGAGCTCAGAGAAATCGTCGGTTTGGACAAGAATTCTATCCAAAAGTCCATTCTAGGAGAATAAGAGAAAAGGAAACCTTTCGATGAAGTATAAAGACATTCTGTATAGATTAAGCTATTAAAGAAAGATAGAAATGAAAATCATCATTGCAGGCGCTTATGCCATTGGTACCCACCTGGCGCGATTGCTCTCCCGAAGCAAGGAGGACATCACGCTGATAGATGACAGCGAGGAACGACTCGCCAGCATCGGCTCCGACTACGACTTGCTCACGATGGTGGGTCAGCCTACAAGCCTGAAGATTCTGCGTGACGCCAATGTTGCCGACGCCGACCTGTTTATCTCGGTGACTCCCCTTGAGAGCAAGAACATCACCGCTTGCATCCTAGCCCATGAGCTGGGAGCCAAGCGAACGGTTGCCAAGGTGGATAATCCCGAATACATGGACCCACAAGCCCAGGAGTTCTTCAAGGACCTAGGCATCAACAAACTCATCTATCCTGAGATGTTGGCTGCCGTCGATATCAACAACGGACTGAAGATGAGTTGGGTGCGTCAGCGTTGGGATGTCCACGATGGTGCGCTCATCATGCTGGGCATCAAGTTGCGTGAGACTTGCGAGATACTCAACAAGCCACTCAAGGACATCAGCGGTCCCAACGACCCTTACCATGTGGTAGCCATCAAGCGTGGCGGCGAGACCATCATCCCTGGTGGTTACGACGAGTTGAAGCTCTACGACCTCGCCTACTTCATGACCACTCGCAACTATATCCCTTACATCCGCAAGATTGTGGGAAAGGAACATTATGTAGATGTGAAGAACGTGATGATCATGGGTGGCGGTCGCACTGCCGTGAGAGCGGTGAAGAAAATGCCAGAATACATGGAGTGCAAAATCATCGAAATCGACGAGAACCGCTGCGAGTATCTCAACGACATCCTTGATGACACCAAAGCCCTTATCATCCATGGTGATGGACGCGACATCCCATTGCTCAACGAGGAAGGCATCCGAAGCACTCAGGCTTTCGTGGCCCTGACAGGCAATGCCGAGACCAATATCCTCGCCTGTCTCACCGCCAAGCGACTGGGTGTGAGAAAGACCGTCGCCGTGGTCGAGAATGTCGATTACGTGAGCATGGCAGAGAGCCTGGACATCGGTACCATCATCAACAAGAAGGCGATAGCTGCCAGCTACATCTACCAAATGATGCTGGATGCCGACGTGATGAACGTGAGATTCCTCATGAACGCCAATGCCGATGTAGCCGAGTTTATCGCCAAAGAAGGTTCGAAGGTCACCAAGAAACCTGTGAAAGACCTAGGACTTCCTATCGGTGTGACCATCGGTGGACTGGTCAGAAAGAACGAAGGAATGCTGGTGTCAGGTAACACCCAGATAGAGCCAGGCGATTCCGTCATGGTATTCTGCCACAATATCAACATGAAGAAAATAGAGAAATATTTTATATGATCAATCATCAACTGATATGCAAGGTACTTGGACAGCTGCTTTTTCTCGAAGCAGTGCTTCTGATGGTATCTTTGGGTGTTTCCATAGGCTACCAGGAAGACGATGTCTTTGCATTCTTGGTCACCATATTCATCACCATCGGGGCAGGACTTGCCCTGAAATGGAGAGGTCACAACGCCGACAACTCCATGTCTCGCCGAGATGCCTATCTCGTGGTGTCATTGGCATGGATTGTCTTCAGTTTCTTTGGCACGTTCCCATTCTTGATCAGTGGATACATCCATAGTTTCACGGATGCCTACTTCGAGACGATGTCGGGATTCACGACCACGGGAGCCACCATCCTTGATGATGTGGAATGCTTCCCGCACGGCTTGCTCTTCTGGCGATCGCTCACCCAGTGGATAGGCGGTTTGGGTATCGTGTTCTTCACCATCGCCCTGCTGCCGTCGCTCGTAGGCGGACAGACCAAGGTGTTTGCCGCCGAGGCTACGGGTCCTATCAAGACCAAGCTGCATCCCCGTCTCTCCACTTCGGCAAAATGGATATGGAGTATCTATCTGATGCTCACCATCGCCTGCATCGTATCCTACTATGTGGCAGGAATGAATCTCTTCGACAGTTTCAACTATGCGATGACCACTACGGCTACGGGTGGTTTCTCTACCCATAATAGCAGTACTGAGTTCTTCCATTCTCCGGCGCTGGAATACATCTGTACGTTTTTCTGCTTCCTCTCGGGAGTGAACTTCACCCTGCTCTATGCGGCAGTCATCAAGTTCAAGATCAAGGATCTGTTCAAGAACTCAGAGTTCAAGTTCTATGTATTCTTTGTCACCGCCTTCACCGCCTTCATCATGGTAGAGCTGATAGCCATGCGCAACTATGATGTGGAACATGCCTTCCGCAGTGCCGTCTTCCAGGTGGTATCCTTCATCACCACCACGGGATTATTTAACGACGATGCAGCCCTCTGGCCTCACGTTACCTGGGTGGTATTGGCAGCCTGCATGTTCTTCGGAGCCTGCTCGGGCAGTACGAGTGGAGGTTTGAAGGGTATCCGTGGCGTGATGCTGGTGAAAATGGTGAAGAACGAGTTCCGACAGATTCTGCACCCTAACGCCGTGCTGCCGCTGAAGATTGATGGTGTGAACGTGCCGATGCAGAAGCGGGTAACGCTGCTCGCCTTCCTCACTACCTATCTCATCATCTGCCTGGTCATCTCCTTCACGATGATAGCCATGGGCATCGACAACACCAATGCCATCACCATCACCCTGAGCTGTGTGGGCAATGTGGGTCCTACGCTGGGTACGGAGATTGGCCCTACGATGTCGTGGAGCGAACTGCCCGATGTGGCAAAATGGTTCTGCTCGCTGATGATGCTCATCGGACGTCTGGAAATATTCAGCGTACTGGTGATCCTCACCCCTGCCTTCTGGAGGGAGAACTAGAGCTTAAGTGAAGAGCTTAAGTGAAGAGTGAAAAGTGAAGAGCGAAGAGTTCTATAACAATATAACATTGTATCAACTAATTCAATAAAGTTATGAAACCTTTAAAATTTCAACCACTATTGAAGTCCACCATTTGGGGTGGCAACAAGATTATCGCCTTCAAACACCTCGACATCCAGCAAGAGAACGTAGGCGAGAGTTGGGAAATCTCTGGCGTTCCTGGCAATGAGAGCATCGTTGCCAACGGCGAGATGAAGGGCAAGAGCCTCAACGAGGTTGTCGCCGAACTGAAGGAGAGCTTCCTCGGCGCCGACAACTACAAGCGTTTCGGCAATGAGTTCCCTTTGCTCATCAAGTTTATCGATGCCAACCGTGACCTTTCCATCCAGGTTCACCCTAACGATGAGATTGCCCACAAGCAAGGCAAGGAGCGTGGCAAGACCGAGATGTGGTATGCTCTTCCATGTGAGCCTGACGCTAAGCTCTACAATGGCTTGAAGATGCAGATTACTCCTGAGCAGTACAAGGAGATGGTGGAAAACGACACCATCACGGATGCCTTGGCTCAATATAACGTAAAGGAAGACGACTGCTTCTTCATCCCAGCCGGTCGTATCCACGCCATCGGAACAGGTTGCTTCGTGGCTGAGATTCAGCAGACCAGCGACGTCACCTATCGCATCTACGACTTCAAGCGCAAGGACAAGGATGGCAACTATCGTCAGCTCCACACCAAGGAGGCTGCCGAGTGCATCGACTACACCGTCTTGGAGAACTATCGCCAGGAATATACTCCTGCCAAGAACCAAGGTGTGAGCATGGTGCAGTGCCCATTCTTCAACACTGCCGTCTATGATCTCGATGAGCCTATGACACTCGATTACTCCGAGTTGGACAGCTTCGTCATCCTCATCGGCTTGAAGGGTGAGGCTAAGATCACCGACAATGAGGGCAACGAGGTTACCTTGCAAGGCGGCGAGAGCATCGTCATCCCTGCATCAACCCAGACTTTGAAGGTAGAGGGAACATTGAAGTTCCTGGAAACTTACGTATAATTTAATTCATAATTAAGAATTCATAATTAAGAATTAGACCTAACGAGATGAGTCTCGCTTACTAATTGTTGGGTGACAAGGCGCATCTCCCTTATCAAAAGGCACATTTCTTAATTATTTATTCTTAATTATTTATTATTCAAAAACTTCTCCACATCTCGCTGTATCTTCTGAAACTCTGGCGAGAACTGGTAGAAGGTATTCTTCTTCATCATCATCTTTACCTTGCCCAAGCTGTTCTCATAGCAAGCCATTTCGGTTCGAGCTTGCTCGGAATGGATGGCACGGTCACGGATTTCATTCTCACGCTCATTGCGAAGCGTGTCGCAGACGGTCTGTACGATAGGACTCACCACGATGTCGAAAAGATGATGCCCCTGTATATATAAATAGGTGTTATGCTCATGGATGCCCAAACTACGCAAACGCTTAGCCTCTGCATCCAACGTTTCCTTGATTTTCGGGAAGCGGCGCTCCAACTGGAATACCTTCGCCCTCACCTTCTTGCTCAGGTAGTCGATCGCCCACTTCGGGTCTTGGATTCGTACGGAAGGCAAGACCACCACCTTGTTGAACTCCGACATATCAAAGTGCATCGTCATCTTACGGCGACGCACGAAAGCAATATGCCAGACGAAGAGCGGCCATATCGTCTGGGAATAAGAATCCAGGAAACGCTCAAAATTGAAAAGATTATGGTCATTGAGCGTCACCATCACACAAGTTTCGTGCAATCCCTTGGCATAGCACTGATAGTTTTCTATGGCGTAGGCATAGGTGTGGAAGATGTAAGGACTCTCCAACATCTGTTTTGACATCTCGGTCTCGCCTTGTAGGATATAGTCGTAGTCGGCATCTACACAGGCTATCATGTCACGTCCCAAGCCCTTGAGCATATTGGAGATGGCAGCCTTCTTGCCACGATCCAAATGCTGGTTGCGAGAGGGAAGCATGATGTCAAACTCCATCTTCTCATTCTCAAAACGCCCCAGCACCGACCGCCAAAAGAAGACGTCATCATAGCTCTCGACGTATGCCACTATCTTACGCCGAGCCTTCTTCGAGGTCATCTTGTTGGCAGCCTCGAAGTATTGTGAGTTGATGTTATCGGTTAGTCGCTTTCCCATCATTTCCAGTAGGTTTTAACATACTAATAGATTCTTCACTCTTCGTTCTTCACTCGTCACTTAATTGTGATGTCATCCACCTCGGTCACACGGTCTGTCCAACCATTCATCACCACGGCAGGACTATGAGTCGTCATGATGATTTGGATGTTTGGATTGAGTTGCAACACCAAGTCGATGAGGCGCTTCTGCCATTCAAAGTGAAGACTGATTTCCGGTTCGTCCATGAAGAGCACGTATGGCTGGTTGTCCTCCACCAGGACGGTGAGGAGGATGGCAAGGATTTGCTTCTCGCCTGCCGAGAGTTGATAAGGCAAGAGTTGCTCGCCCATCTGGTTGAAGCTAATCTCGTTGGCAGTGCGGATGATGGTCTTTCCAGTGTCCTTGAAAAGACTATCCACTATATCTTGGAAGAGTTTCTTGGGCTCGCTTAGGGTTTGTGCCTTTTGGGCAGCATCCGGCTCACCACCCTGGAGCACGGCGATGATACGATTGCCGATGTTTACCTGGTAATCGAGATACTTGCGCTGGAGTTGGAAGAGTTGCCAGTCGAGTTCGGTGACGAGCGACAAGTCAATCTTATTGATCATCTCTGCATTCATCAGCGGTCTATCCACAGAACGAATCACATCGAAGCGAATCCATTTAGCCTCCTCTGGCTCCACCTGTAGGTGAACGCCCTTGAGCAGATGGCTAGAAAATTCGCCTCCTTGTGCCAAACCTTTCACCACCTTATTTAATATAGTACTCTTACCCACACCGTTCACACCACTGAGGATGTTGACACGGCGGTCGAGGTTCCAAAGGATATGTTTGGTACCACTCCATAGAGAATCAATCTCTATCTGCTTGATATAGTCGGCATATTTCTGCATAGTCTTTCTCATTTTAAGGATTGACACGAGAAAAAGTTCCCGTTCTTTCGATTTTCTAACCGCAAATATAATCATTTTCCTCGAAAATTAGTACCTTTGCACCCGATTTTAAACATAAATAAGAAAAAAAGAAAAATAAATCAGAGAAAATGGATAACAAAAGACCTCTTATCGCCCACTTGTGCCTCTTCTGTTCTGGTGCCTTTTGGGGATTGATGGCTCCAGTAGGCAAGGATGCGATGATGCACGGCATCGACGGCATCGACCTCGTGAGCTTCCGTGTCTTGGGTGGTGCTATTCTTTTTTGGCTTACCTCCTTTTTCACCAAGAAAGAGAAAGTGCCTGTCAAAGACATCTTCTTGTTTGGCGCAGCGGGCATCTTCGCCCTTGTTTTCAACCAGTGTTCTTACACCATCGGCCTCAACATGACTTCGCCTAGCAACTCCAGTATCATGACTACCTCCATGCCTATCTTCGCCATGGTTCTCTCGTTCTTGATTCTAAAGGAGCCGATCACTTGGAAGAAACTCGTCGGCGTGCTGATGGGATGCGTGGGAGCCATCATCATCATCACGACCAGTGCCACTTCGGGCAATGCCAAAGTAGGCAACATCTGGGGCGACCTGCTCTGTATGTCGGCTCAGCTCTCCTTCGCCCTCTACTTGGCGCTCTTCAAGAACTTGCTGTCGAAATACTCCCTCTTCACCATCAACAAGTGGATGTTCACCTGGGCCACCATCGTGATATGGCCATTCACCATCGGTCATGTGGGAGCCATCGACTTCGCCTCTGTTCCGATGAGCACTTGGTGGGAAGCTGGCTACGTCATCTTCTTCGGCACCTACTTGGGCTACATCTGCATGATGATCGGTCAGAAGACATTGCGCCCTACTGTCGTTTCGGTCTATAACTACGTGCAACCAGTGGTATCCGTCAGCGTGAGTGTCATGGCTGGTCTCGTGGTTTTCAAGGGCATGCAAGCCTTCGCTGCCCTCCTCATCTTCTCCGGTGTTTGGCTCGTTGTCAAGAGTAAGTCGAAGAGAGACATGGAGAAAGAAGAACAAAAGCTAGCTAAGAGTGAAGCGTAAAGTTTAGCAAAAAAGTAGAATCTAAGTTTGCAAAGCTAGAAGATTAAAGTCAATGTAAGCTTTAACAACTGTTTCTGCCCCCATTTGTGACAACATTTCCGTCACAAATGGGGGTATTTCTTTGCATCGGATAAAGAAAACGCACTCAAATACTTGCTCATTCAAAGAATAATCCTTATCTTTGCCCACAAAATATAATGACAACAACTAACCCAAACATCATAAAGTATGAGAAAAATCCTAAGCCTTACAGTGGCTTGTCTCCTGACAAGCTGGATGTCTGCACAGACGGTTGCCAACATGGACAGCCTGAAAGCAGAGAAGAAATCAGTCGCCACTTCCATCAAACTTACAGGCAAGCTCACCACCGTGGGGAATTCTGATTTCCGACAGATGAGAGACCTCTGTTGGCAGTTGCGCCATGTCGATCTGAGTGCGTCGGATTGTCCTTCCATTCCGAAGAACGCCTTCCACTCTCGCCATCACTTGCAATCCATCATTTTGCCTGCCAATCTTCAGTCGATTGGCTCACAAGCCTTCTTCGCTTGCGACAAACTACAATCTATCAGTTTGCCAAGCCAGGTAAAACAAGTGGGCAAAGCTGCTTTTTCGGGTTGCAAGAACTTGCAAGACATCACCATCAATGGCACACCCAAGATAGAAGACTTCGCTTTTGCCAACCTTCATTCGTTGAAGGTCATCACTTTGACTTCCAAGATTCCACCTCAGGCTAGCGCCTCCACTTTCTCAGGCATCAACCTCGGCGAATGTCGCCTTGTCGTACCGAAGGGAAGCGAGAAGGCATACCGAAAAGCTGAGGGATGGAAACTTTTCTATGGCATCAACAAACAGGCGAGAGAAGTTTGCAACCCAACCGACTGTCTGATTCCTGTTCCGATGAAGTTGACCGTAAACCAGAAGCAGGCTCCTCTCGAAGTGAATGGCATCTGGAGCATCAAGTCGGCTGATGGTTTGAGCAACGAACAAGAGCATGCGCTCAGAATCTTGGGCGAGAGAATCGACAAGAGCAAGGTGAACAAATCGAAGAAGCTCACCCTCACCTTGGCATTGGACGAAAGCCTTGATGACCCAGAATCCTACACGCTCGACGTAAAGGCTAAGGAAGTTATCATCAAGGGAAAGACAGCCGCTGGTGTATTCTATGGTTTGATGACCTTCGACCAGTTGCTCCGTGGCGATGGCTCCAAGAAGTGCAGCGATGCCATCATGCAAGCCTCCGTATCCGATCAGCCACGCACGCATGTCAGAGAGTTGATGCTCGACCCAGTGCGAACCTTCATCCCATTCGACCAGCTCAAGGCATTCATCCCAGAGATGGCTCGCTACAAGCTCAATGCCGTGCATCTCCACCTCGTGGACGACCAAGGTTGGCGCATCGAGATCAAGAAATATCCTAGATTGACAGCCGAGGCAAGTAGCCGTTGGAACATGGACGACATGCTGATGCCTATCAAGGGCTATTACACCCAGGAGCAAATGAAGGAGTTTGTGGCATACGCAGCCAAATATCACATCCAAGTGATACCAGAGATAGAGATGCCTGGCCATGAGGTGGCAGCCATCAGCGTTTATCCTGAGCTTACCTGCCATGCCAAACAAGTACCTATCCGTACCACTTGCGGTGTGTCAGACGAACTTCTCTGTCCGGGCAACGAGTTCACCTACGAGTTCTTGGGCAATGTATTCAAGGAGTTGGCAGATATATTCCCTTCTCCTTATATCCACTTGGGTGGCGATGAGGCAGGCAATCCGGCACTCGACTGTTGGACCTCCTGTCCTAAGTGCCAGGCATTGAAGAAGAAGTTGGGTATCACCACCACCGATCGTTCCGAGAACTGGCGATTGCAGGGCTATCTCTTCGACCACATCATTGATATGCTCAAGACGAAGTACCACAAGACACCGATGTTCTGGTATGAGACCGACTTCAAGAAGATTCAGCCGGGCTGTATCACCTTCGCTTGGCGTGTCGGCCTGACGAAAGAAGCCCTCGACGCAGCCATCCGCAACAATGCCCGCGTCATGCTTTGTCCTGGCGAGCACTGCTATCTCGACTATCCGATGGCCAAGGGCGACATGCCTGAGGTCAACTGGGGTATGCCAACCACCACCCTCAAGAACACCTACGACCTCGACCCAAGCTGGGGCATGGGCGACGAATTTGAGAAGAACAACCTCTTCGGTGTGGCAGGAACTCTTTGGAGCGAGTGCATTAACACCCCTGAGCGCATCTACTACCAAGCATATCCTAGAGCCTTGGCACTTGCCGAGGTGGGATGGAGCCAAGGCAAGAATCGCTCTTGGAACGGTTTCCTCCATCGCTTGAAGCCAACGCTCAACGACATGATGAGAAGAGGCATCACCTTCTCCCTGGAGTATTGATTCTAATGGAAATATCTCCTCATTGGAGTATTGATATGGCACAAGGCTTTTCCTAGTTTCGGCTAAGAAAAGCCTTTTTTGATGCGAATACCACAAACGTGGTAGCCATAATGCCACTACTGTGCGATTTCCTACCCAAAAAAATCGCCGTATCTTTGCAGCGTCAATCAGAGATTAATAATTTAAAGAAAGGACATAGATTATGAGTACAGAAAAGAAACTTCGCTTTGAGACACTTCAGTTGCACGTAGGTCAAGAGAACCCTGATCCAGCTACCGACGCTCGTGCGGTGCCTATCTACCAGACCACCAGTTATGTGTTTCGCAACTCTCAGCACGCAGCCGATCGCTTCGGTCTTCGTGACGCAGGTAACATCTATGGTCGTTTGACCAACTCTACCCAGGGTGTGTTCGAGGATCGTGTAGCAGCCCTCGAAGGTGGTGTAGCTGGCTTGGCAGTCGCTTCTGGTGCAGCAGCTGTAACATACGCTCTCCAGAACATCGTACAGAACGGCGACCACATCGTTGCAGCCGACAACCTCTATGGTGGTTCTTTCAACCTCATCACACATACACTAGCACACAGGGCGTTACCAACACCATCGTTGACGTTCGCGACTTCGCGCTAGTCGAGGCTGCTATCCAGCCAAACACCAAGGTGCTCTACGCTGAGACCTTCGGCAATCCAAACTCTGACGTAACCGACATCGACAAGTTGGCAGAGATTGCTCATCGTCACAACATCCCATTGATTATCGACAATACATTTGGCACCCCATATTTGATTCGTCCTATCGAGCACGGAGCCGACATCGTAGTTCACTCAGCTACCAAGTTCATCGGCGGTCATGGTTCATCTCTCGGTGGTGTCATCGTAGATGGTGGTAAGTTCGACTGGAAGGCAAATGCCGACAAGTTCCCTACCCTCGCTAAGCCAGACCCATCTTATCATGGTGCTATCTTCGCCGACGTAGCAGGTCCAGCAGCCTTCGTAACTCGTATCCGTGCGGTCATCCTTCGTGATACAGGTGCTACCATCAGCCCATTCAACGCTTGGATTTTGCTCCAGGGCTTGGAGACATTGAGCCTCCGTGTAGAGCGCCACGTACAGAACGCATTGAAGGTGGTGGAGTACTTGGAGAAGAATCCTAAGGTAGCCAAGGTAAATCACCCATCCGTACCTACCCATCCAGACCACGAGCTCTACAAGAAGCTCTATCCTAATGGTGCAGGTTCTATCTTCACCTTCGAGATCAAGGGCGGTCAGGAGCAGGCATGGGAGTTCATCGACCACTTGCGCATCTTCTCATTGCTCGCCAATGTGGCTGATGTGAAGTCACTCGTTATCCACCCAGCTACCACCACTCACTCTCAGATGAGTCCTGAGGAGTTGGAGCAGCAGCACATCTATCCTTCTACCATCCGCTTGAGCGTTGGTATCGAGAATATCGATGACTTGCTGGAGGCACTTGACGAGGCATTCACCTATGTAAAATAATTTAATTTAGAACGCTATGACAAAGATATATAAGCAGATTACCGACTTAATCGGTAAAACCCCTTTGGTGGAGCTGGGCAAGTACTCAGCCTCCAAAGGTTTGGAGAACCCAATCATCGCAAAGGTCGAGTTTTTCAACCCTGGCGGTAGTGTGAAAGACCGTATCGCATTCGCCATGATCGAGGATGCAGAGAAGAAAGGTCTCTTAAAACCAGGAGCCACCATCATCGAACCTACCAGTGGTAATACTGGCGTCGGTTTGGCATTGGTATCAGCCGTCAAGGGCTATCACCTCATCCTCACCATGCCTGAGACCATGAGTATCGAGCGTAGAAACTTGGTGAAGGCTTACGGCGCACAGGTGAAACTGACGAGTGGCAAGGATGGTATGCCAGGAGCCATCAAGGCAGCCGAGGAATTGAGAGATTCTATCCCGGGCTCAGTCATCTTGGAGCAGTTTGAGAATCCAGCCAACCCAGCCAAGCACTATGAGACCACGGGGCCTGAGATTTGGGCTGACACCGATGGCGAGGTTGACATCTTCGTTGCTGGTGTAGGTACGGGCGGTACGATTTCTGGTATCGGCAAGTACTTGAAGGAGCAGAATCCTAACGTGAAGGTCATCGCCGTAGAACCTGCCACTTCTCCAGTATTGAATGGCGGTCAGAGCGGTCCTCACAAGATTCAGGGCATTGGCGCAGGCTTCATCCCTAAGACCTACTCTGCCGAGTACATCGACGAAGTGTATGATGTACAGAACGACGATGCCATCAAGGCAGGTCGTGAGTTGGCTCAGACCGAGGGGCTCTTAGTAGGTATCTCTTCAGGTGCCGCAGCCTTCGCTGCCACCGAGATAGCCAAACGTCCAGAAAACAAAGGTAAGAAGATTGTCGCTCTCTTGCCAGATACAGGTGAGCGTTATCTGAGTACAGTACTCTACGCTTTCGAGGAATATCCTCTGTAAAGCAATATGTCCTATCACTTTCCTCGCTTAGCGATAAGCGAGGGAATACTATTAAATCTAGCAATGGACTGTTTTGGCCCATCGCTAGATTTTCTCGTTTTCAATGTCAGTTTTTATAACTGTTTCTGCCCCCATGTGACAACTCTTTCTTGTATAAGTCAGAACAAAAAAAAGCTGATGCACTGAAATGGTGCATCAGCTCATTCTTATGTCTTGCCCTTTCCTGCAAGACCGACTTTTAGATTGATGATTTCTATTTCTGAAGACCTTACTTGATGGCCTTCTCTGCCGCAGCCACAGCCTTGGCAACGCCCTTGTTGAGAGCCACTTGCGCCTTTTTCTTGGCTGCATCGGTCTTGGCATTCATCATGTTGTCGTAGAGCGTCCAGAGCTTCAACTTGGCGGTAGCCTCCTTGTATGCCTTGGTGTAGGCATTGGCGGTAGCCTCTGTGGCAGCCTCCTGCTCAGGAGTGGCATAAGCGTGATGATAGCCCTTCTCCTTATTCCACAAGCCACGAGTGAAGTCTGGGAACGTCACTGGAGAACAGTCGTTGTCAATAGAGATGGCACTCAACTCGGCGATGGCACACCACTCTGCCAAGTCATACACATCCATGTCGAGTGGCAAACCGTTCTGCAAGCAGTAGATGAGACGGGCACACATGACGAAGTCCATGCCGCCATGACCGCCCACCTCCTTGGCGAGCTTGCCAAACTTCTTGAGTATCGGACTCTCATATTTCTCCTCCAAAGCCTTGCGCTGCTCATCTGGCATAAAGCTATGAGTAGATAAGTCATCCACCTTAGGTTGGTTGCCCGTAGCCTTCAACTGACTGGCATCGACTGCGTAGCCTTCCACAGGATACTTATTGGCAAATCCTCTCGTTCCCGTCAACTGATAGAGACGGTTGTAAGGCTGAGGATTCATCACGTCGTGCTGGAGTTCGATTACCTTCTCGCCCTCGGTGCGAATGAGCGTCGTGGTGTGGTCGCCATTGCGGAACTCGGTACAAGGCTTGCCCGTCTTCTTCTCCACGAGCTCCTTGCCGTGTACGCTCTTCGTGTCCATCGACACAAGCGTCTTCATGCGGTCGCCACGATGGATGTCGAGAGCCTGGGCTACAGGACCGAGACCATGGGTGGCATAGAGGTCGCCACGATTCTCCTTATTATATTTCAATCGCCAACCGAGCTGGTCAGGATCGGAGCCATTTGGATTCTTCCAATAGTAATCCCAGAAATCATCGAGATTGTGGATGTAAGCACCCTGGGCACGAAGAATCTCACCGAACACGCCATGCTGAGCCATGTTCAAAGTACGCATCTCAAACCAGTCGTAGCAGCAGTTTTCGAGAATCATACAGTTGAGTTGCTTCTGCTCAGCCAGATTGATGAGGTCCCAGCACTCCTGCAGGTTCATAGCCGAAGGCACCTCATCAGCCACGTTTTTTCCATTCTCCAAGGCACACTTTGCCACGATGGCATGGTGCTCCCAGTCGGTGGCGATATACACGAGGTCGATGTCCGGACGCTTGCACAGCGCCTCGTAGCCCTTCTCGCCATAATATACGGCGGCAGGAGCCAGTCCGTTCTTGCGCAGGCGCTCGTTCTGCTTCACTGCACGCTTCTCCTCATAGTCGCAGAGAGCCACCACCTGTACGCCAGGGATGAGACTGAAGTTCTCCACGGCACCCGGTCCACGCATTCCGAGACCCACGAGTCCGATGCGCACCACCTTCTTCTTTGGCAGTGCCAAGCCGAGCACATCCTTCTGGCCCTCAGGCCTTTGAGGAGTCTCAATGACGATTTTGCCCTTGTTCCAGTGCCACTTGGTGGTAGGCGAGAGCGACTGTGCGTTTGCCGACTGGAAGCCCAGGGAGAGCATGGCGGCAAAGGCGAGACTGAAAAGCTTTAACTTCTTCATAGATTGTTGTTTTTTATTCCAGTTTCACACTTGTGAAAGCTCAGTTATTATATAATGTTACAAAAATAAACATTTTTTCCGAGCCATCCATCATCTTTCATGTTAAAAGTTCTTGGATGAAGCCAAATACCCAACACAAGTGGTGACGTTCAGCAGATGAACGTCACCTCTCATGACTGAAACTGCCCCTATCTCACAAAGGATTCCTTGCGGAAGAGAGTCTTGACGCTCACTCGGTCGTACAGGAGATAGCCACGCTTCATCCACGTCTTGATCATCTCGCGAGTGCCGGCGATGTCCATGCCGTTGTCGATGCGAGCCGACTCGACCTGTCCCCAAGTAAACTCATAGGGCAACTGCTGGAGCAGGTTCTTCGGTCCTCGCTCTCCGATGCGATTCGCCTCCTCCAGTTGCTCTTTCGCCAAGTCGTAGAAGAATCTCATCTTGCACCAAAGGTCATAGTGGAGCGACCATCGGATGAACTCGTCCATCTCCGCCTCCCACTTGCATCCATTAGCCACGTAGAGCACGCACGCCTTCAGGTAAGCGATGACCAGGGCACGGAAGGTGAAGTTCTCGTAGATGCGGTCTTGCGAGAGGATAGCTATGTCGCGGCACTCCTCTGTCAACTGCTCCAGCAGTCGGGTTGCCTCAGGGCACTCCACCCGTTGGTCTCTCACCTTGCAGAGGTGCTGGATGTAAGGGCGCAACTGCTCGTCAAACGTCTCGTCGTAGGTGCCAAACTGTGGGATGGAGGCACCTATCACTCGTTGTGGGATGGTACAGAAGTTGATGCGGCTCACCGGTCCGTCGTTCACCACCTTGCGGAAGTATTGCTGCCCCTTGCCAATGGTGGTGCAGGCGTTCCAGTTGTAGCGTATCTGGAAGTGCTCGTTCACCGCCTCAGGCGAGACACGGGTCTGTCCGAAGGAGTTGTCGGGGTCGAAGGCGAGGCACATGATGCGGAACTTCAATCCCTTGTTACGTCCTCTTCCAGTGCCCTCGATGGTATCCCATTGGTCTATCTCGTTCATTTGCGAGTAGAGGAAGTGTCCCTTGGCTTCCACGGAGCGCAGGGCGAAGGCAGCCATCGTCATGTTAGGGTCGATGTCTTGTATCACGAGGTTCTTGGGGCGAGCAGGCTTGTACTTGTGGGTGCCCATCGTGCTCATCTGTTCTCGCCACTCTCGCTCACGATCCATGTTGACTCTGTCACGCTCACGGATGTCAGCCATGATGTGGTTGATGGGTGCGTTGATGCAGCTCTTTCCGGTGCCTGTGGGAGCCATGAGCACATTCATGAGCGTAGCCTCGTGGTCCACGTTGTCGATGTATCTGAACTTCACCTTGTAGAGGTGGGCGGCAAGGGATGGGAAGACGGCTTGCGCCACCGTAGGCTTATAGATTTTTGGGGTACGGCTCACGAGCAAGCGAATGAGGGATGGGAGTTGCTCCGGCATGGCTGGAGGGAGCTCATCCTCATCGTCCTCGTAATAATCGAGTTCTTCGTCATCAGTTACTAAATTGGTGCTTGTTTCTTGGTTAGAAGATTCAAGGCTCTTGTTTTTCTGTTCCATTGTTTACATGGTTTTTAATAGTGAAAAAATAAGGGACTCCCAAAGAATGGAGAAGATGAAGAGGAAAATCTCAAAAGTGGTTATCTTTAGCGGATAGTGCCAGGAATGGGGTGTTTCTCAGGAAATTCTCAAGGTGTCTCTTGATAACAATGCAAAGGTACGAAATATTTTCGGCACCACCAAATCTTTACCCATGAAAAGCTACAAGCACCGATTGGAGGTAGGAGATATAGAACATCCAATGACAATGGGGGCAGTATCACATATTTCTCAGAAGTCCACTTTCCACATTTTTCCATACAAG
>UMHE01049388.1_pt1 | contig 24755 bp, 20 predicted proteins | sample 1965451 | NCBI WGS metagenome assembly UMHE01 (sample SAMEA4836090, study PRJEB28245) | human gut metagenome | biome: gut microbiome; material: fecal sample | place: Denmark | collected 2008 | reverse complement strand
ACCGATCGGTCAGGGGTTCGAATCCCTTCGGGTGCGCCATTCATTTTTTTTTAAGTACATGCGCCTGCAGTTTTTCTGACATAGTAACTTGTCGTCAAATTGATTTACTAAGGTGTTTTGTTTATTGTCGATTATATTTTTCTTCTGGTATCTCAAAAAGACCATTAATGGCTTAAAATAGATCTCTGATTTTTTAACGGCGGTTTGACATGGCAAAAGATAATAGCAATGATGTTTTGGCAAAATATACAGAGATGCCAAAAAATCTTGAAGCAGAAGCTAACTTCCTAGGAGCATTGATCCTAGATGGCAAACTTATCGAAAAAGTACGTGAGAACATAGGTACTTTAGAAGAGAACGATTTCTTCTCTGAAAAGAACCGTATCATTTACAGAACCATTTTAGGTAGAGCTGCTACTACTGATGATTTTAATACCACAGTACTTTGTGCTGATTTAGAGAACAAGGGGCTTTTAGATAAAGCAGGCGGTATTGCCTATGTAGGTTCTTTAACCGAACTTACAGGTCCATCTTCTGCAATCGTTGAATACGGCCAAATCATCATTGATACCTCAAGACGTCGCAAGCTAATTTCAGTATGTGAACATATTGAAAAGATTAGTTATGCACCAGAAGGTAAATCAGTTGAAGAAGTTTATGACGAGGCTCAGGGTCTTATCTATGAGTTATCTGAATCTCGCCGTTCAGCTGATTCTGGTCCTAAGCAGATGACTGCTGTAGCTTTAGAGTTGGTAAAACAAATTAAAGCTGACATGGACTCTAATAAAAAGATGCATGGTGTGGCAACCGGCTTTAGAGATCTTGATAATTTAACCTCAGGGTTACGTGGCGGTACCTTAAATATTATCGCTGCTCGTCCTGGTGTCGGTAAAACCTCTTTTGCGATGAACGTTGTAACTAACATTGCCATGAATGTTGATGAGCATCGTCCTGCGTTAGTATTCTCATTAGAAATGCCTGCAAAAGAAATTGCCATGCGTATGCTCTCAAGCTTTGGTAGAGTTTCTGGCAAAGATTTAGCATCAGGCAAGGTAACTCCAGAGCAGTGGCATCGCATCATTAGATATGTAAATCTTTTGACTGAAAAAGATGACAAAGGTAATGATAGAGTAAAACTCTACATTGATGATACCTCTGATATTGCCTTAACTCCTCTAGAACTTCGTTCAAGAGCGCGTAAGATTGCCTCAGAAAACGGTGGACTGTCTTGTATCATGGTCGACTATATTCAGCTGATGAAATCTCAGACCAAGCTAGATAACAGAAGTCAGGAAGTTGGTGAAATCTCACGTTCATTAAAACAGTTATCAAAAGAGCTTGATGTACCTATTTTGGCTCTAGCTCAGTTAAACCGTGAAGTTGAAGGTCGTAAAGATCACCGTCCTATGAACTCAGACCTGCGTGAATCAGGCTCTTTGGAGCAGGATGCTGATATGATTATGTTCATTCACCGTGAGGACGTGTATAAGTCCGGTGAGAATGGCGACGGTAAGGCTACACTTATTATCAGTAAGAACAGAAATGGTGCTACTGATGATATTGAGTTACAGTTCCAGGGGGCCTATACAACTTTCTACGATAAAGATAATACAATTGCAGCTGAAGGTGATGTTCCTGACATTACTGACTCTCAAATCTATCAATAATAAAAGAAGATAAAAAGGAAAAGTTAAAATGCAATGCGTAACTGCTTCAATCGATAAGCAGGCTTTAATTGATAATGTAAAGCATATCCGCTCTTTAGTTCCAAATTCTAAAATCATTGCTGTAGTAAAAGCCAATGCCTATGGCCATGGACTTTTCCCTGTAGCCAATGCTTTAAAGGATCATGCAGACGCATTTGCTGTTGCAAGAATTTCTGAGGCCATGGAACTTCGCCGTCAGGGTATTGAAAAGCCTATCGTGTTATTAGAAGGTTTTTATAATGACGAAGACATTGCCTATATCTCAAAATACTCTTTGTATACAGGTGTTCATGATCTTGAGCAGGTAAAGAGTATTGAAAATGCCAAGTTAAAGAAACCTATTCATGCGTGGGTTCAAATTGATGTGGGTATGCATCGCTTAGGCTCATGCAATAAAGATGAAATCTTTGAGATTAAAAGAAGACTTGAAGCTAGCCCTAATGTGGTAAAACCAGTAGGTCTGATTTCTCATTTATCTGTTGCTGATACTCCAAGTGAGGTTGAGTACAACAAACAGCAGATTGATTTCTTTAATGAGATTGCTAAAGATTTTACAGGTGATTTGTGTCTTGCTAATTCAGCTGGTATCTATTACTGGCCAAAGTCACGTACTCCATGGGTAAGACCTGGCATCATCATTTATGGCATCTCACCATTTGAAGATAAAGTAGGTGAAGACTTAGGCTTAAAGCCTGTAATGACTTTAAAGAGCAATATTCTTGCCCTGCACAAGCTCAAAAAAGGTGACAAGGTAGGTTATGGTGCTTACTATGTAGCTGACAGAGATACCACTTTAGGAATTGTAGGCTGTGGCTATGGTGATGGTTACCCAAGAACAGCTCCTAATGGTACACCAGTACTTATCAATGGCAGATATGTAAAGACAGCAGGCCATGTTTGCATGGACATGATGTTTGTTGATTTAGGACCTGACTCAAAAGACAAGATTGGTGATGAAGCAATTCTATGGGGAAAGGGTCTTCCTGTTGAGAAGATCGCTGAACTTTGTGGAACTATTCCTTATGAGTTAGTTTGCCACGTAATGCCCCGTGTTGATATAGAGTTCTCTTAATTAACATTTTTCCTAATCAAAATAAAAAAAGGCTGACCTAGGTCAGCCTTAGTGTAAGAACTGATAACAATTAGTTCTTAACAAATCTCATTGATAAATCTAGAGCTCTTACATTCTTAGTTAGTGCTCCAACTGAGATGAAATCAACACCAGTTGCGGCAAAACGGCCGATGGTCTCAAGATTTACGTTACCTGAAATCTCAAGCAAAGCTTTATGATCGGTCTGCTTTACAGCATGAATCATCATATCGTATTCAAAGTTATCTAGCATGATGATATCAGCTTTAGCATCTAAGGCCTGCTGTAATTCATCAAGATTCTCTACTTCAACCTCAACCTTAATCTCAGGATGCTGGCTACGAGCTCTTTCAATTGCTTTTGCAATACCGCCACAAGCCATGATGTGGTTCTCTTTGATTAAGAACATATCAAAAAGACCTATTCTGTGGTTCTTACCACCGCCACAGGTTACAGCATACTTTAGAGCTGTTCTTAAGCAGGGAACTGTCTTTCTGGTATCTAATAGTTTGCAGTTGGTATCTTTTATTGCTTTTACATATTTAGATACTTCAGTTGCAACACCAGATAATGTCTGTACAAAGTTTAAGGTAGTTCTTTCAGCTGTTAACATGGTACGGGCATTGCCCTTTACATGGAATAACTGCTCACCAGGCTCAATAGCATCGCCGTCTTTTACAAACCAAGTTAATTCAACTTTATTGCCTAACTGTCTGTAAACTTCTTCAACCCATGCCTTACCGCAGAAAATACCTGCTTCACGGGTAATAACAGTAGCTTCGTCGCTTTCGTTTTCATCAATAAGCTGTGAAGTAACATCAAGGCTAGGATCAAGTTTACCGCCTAAGTCCTCTTCTAGAGCCATTTTCACAGTTGCTTTGATATCATCTTGTAACATAATAATTCCTACATTCGATACTGTGTCATTAGGTGACATGATACCACATATTGCCATTTGCTCAATTTAAATGATTTTTTGGATCTGATCATCTTTATATTTATTATTTGAAATAAAAGAATTGATAAAAGTCATGGCCTATAAGAGCAAAACTATGGAATAAAAGTAAGCATAAAAGTGACAAACACTGCACATCGGCGTCTGATTTGTTATAATCTAAGTTTAAATTTCAAGAAGCTAAACTAGATAGATATTAGAGATTAAAGCGTGTTAGAAACCATCTCCATAAAAGATCAGGTCGCAGCCTTAAAAGAGCGCGCAGATGCCTTAAGGGGGTATCTTTGACCTGCAAAGCAAGACCGAACGTTTAGAAGAGGTAAACGGTCTTCTAGAAGATCCAAAGCTTTGGGATGATCCAAAAAAAGCTCAAGAACTTGGCAAAGAAAGACAAATTTTAACTGCTGTGGTTACCAATTTTAAGAATCTCTACCAGGGATTTGATGATTTGTTAACCCTAGAAGAAATGGCCAAAGAAGAGAACGATCCTGAGCTTGAGAAAGAAGCTCAAGCAGAAGCAGACAAATTAAGCCACGATTTAGAACGTCTTGAAATCGAGAGAATGTTCTCAGGTCCTAATGACAATGATCCTTGTTATATGGATATTCAGTCAGGCTCTGGTGGTACTGAGGCTCAAGACTGGGCTGAAATGGTAATGCGCATGTACATGAAGTTCGGTGAAAAACACGGCTTTAATGTTACAGTAACTGAATTGTCAGAAGGTGAAGTTGCTGGTATTAAGTCAGCTACCTTACGTTTTGAAGGTGATCATGCCTATGGCTGGTTTAGAACCGAAACCGGCGTTCACCGTCTGGTTAGAAAATCACCTTTTGATTCTAATAATCGCAGACATACCTCATTCTGTTCTGCTTATGTCTATCCTGAAATTGATGACAACATTGAAGTTTCCATCAATCCAGCTGACTTGAGAGTAGACGTTTACAGATCATCAGGTGCTGGTGGTCAGCATGTTAATAAAACCGAATCAGCTGTAAGAATTACTCATATACCAACAGGTATTGTGGTTTCATGTCAGAACGAGCGTTCACAGTTTCAAAACCGTGATCAGGCTATGAAACAGTTAAGAGCAAGACTTTATACTCTAGAACTTGAAAAGAGACAGAGTGTCCAGAAAGAGATTGAAGACAGCAAGTCTGATATCGGTTGGGGCAGTCAGATCAGATCATATGTTCTAGATGATGCTCGTATTAAAGATTTACGCACAGGTGTTGAATGCCGCGACACACAAAAAGTGTTAAACGGTGATTTAGACCAGTTTATTGAAGCAAGTTTAAAGTCAGGACTTTAAACTTATAAATTAGGAAAATTAAAAATGTCACAAGAAAACATTGGTACTGCAGAGAACCTCAACAACGTTATGAAAGAACGTCGTGAGAAACTTGAGGCTCTACGTTCACAAGGTCAGGCTTATCCTAACGACTTCCGTCGCGATGCATTCTCATCAGATATTGTCAAAGCATGTGCAGACAAAGACAATGAGACCTTAGAAAAAGAACAGAATACCTACACTATTGCAGGTCGAGTTATGACCCGCCGTGTTATGGGTAAAGCTTCATTTGCAACCTTGCAGGATATGGGCGGTCGTATTCAGATTTACGTAGCTCGCGATAATTTACCTGAAGGTGTTTATCAGGATGTTTTCAAGAAATTAGATTTAGGTGACATCATCGGTGTAACCGGTTTTGCATTTAAGACTAAGACTGGCGAGTTGACCTTACATGTAAGCGCATTACGTTTATTAGTTAAGTCATTACGTCCACTACCTGAGAAGTTCCACGGTTTAACCGATCAGGAAGCTCGTTGCCGTCAGAGATACGTTGACTTGATTGCTAACGAGAATTCACGTCGTACCTTTGAGATCCGTACCAAAGTAGTTTCATTCATAAGAAAGTACATGAACGAGCATATGTTTATGGAAGTTGAAACTCCTATGATGCATGTAATTCCTGGTGGTGCTAACGCTAAACCATTCGTAACTCACCACAATGCCTTAGATATGGATATGTATCTACGTATTGCGCCAGAGCTGTACTTAAAGCGTCTAGTTGTAGGTGGTTTTGAGCGTGTTTACGAAATCAACCGTAACTTCAGAAACGAAGGTATCGATGTTCGTCATAACCCAGAATTCACTATGATGGAATTCTATATGGCATACCACGATTACCACGACTTAATCGACTTTACCGAAGATCTTTTCAAGAAGATGTCATTAGAAGTTTTAGGTACCACTAAGATCCACTATGGTAAAGAAGGTGAAGAAGGTCTTGATTTAGATTTTGCTAAACCATTTGACAGATTAACCATGAAAGAGTCTATTGTTAAGTATGGCAATGGCATTACTATGGAAGATCTTGAGGATGAGGAAAAGGCTCGAGCTCTATGTAAGAAGCACCACATCGAGTTAATGGAAGGCTGGACTTTAGGCCACTACATTACAGCTTTATTCGATGAGTTAGTAGAAGCAAATCTGCAGCAGCCTACCTTCATTACTAGCTACCCAGCAGTGGTATCTCCATTAGCAAGAAGAACAGATTCAGATCCAGAATTTACTGATCGCTTCGAGTTCTTCATCGGTGGCCGTGAGATTGGTAATGGTTTCTCTGAGTTAAATGATCCTGATGATCAGGCAGGTCGTTTCCGTCAGCAGGCTGAGGCTAAGAAGCACGGTGATGACGAAGCTATGTACTACGATGAGGATTATATCAACGCAATGCAGTACGGTTTACCTCCAACCGCAGGTGAAGGTATTGGTATTGATAGAACAGTAATGTTATTCACAAATGCTCAGACCATTCGTGATGTAATTCTGTTCCCAACATTAAGACGTAACTAATTTTAAATAGCTAACTTGTTAAAAGTTAGCTATTTTTCTGATAGCTATAAAATAGCTATCTATAACAGAATTAGCTTAAATAAACTTTTTTAGTTTTTGCAATAATTAAGGTGAATAAGATGCAAAAATATCAGGGTTCAATGGTTGCTTTAATCACACCATTTAAAAATGGCAAAGTTGATAATGAAGCACTAGAGCGCATGGTAGAGTTCCACATTAAGAATGGAACTACTTGCTTAGTAGTAACCGGTACTACAGGTGAGTGTCCAACCTTAACTTTTGAAGAGCACATTGCTGCAATCAAGACTGTATGTGATGCAGCAAAAGGCCGTATTTTAGTTATGGCAGGTGCCGGTTCTAACAACCCAGTTGAAGCAATCAACTTATCAAATGCTGCCAAAGATGCTGGTGCAGACAGCCTTTTACATAATGCTGGCTACTACAACCGTCCTAATCAGGAAGGTTTATATGCACACTTCAAGATGGTTCATGACAATACTGATTTACCTATCTTCTTATACAACGTACCAGGCCGCACCGTTGTAAATATTACCTCAGAGACTGTTGCTAAGTTATCTGAGTTAGAGAGAATTATCGGTATTAAGGATGCTACTGGTAACCTAGAGCGTCCATGGATTGAGCGTAACTTAATCAAGAAACCTTTTATCTGGTTATCAGGTGAAGATTCAACTGCCGTAAGCTTTAACGTAGCAGGTGGTCAGGGTGTGATCTCTGTAACTGCAAACGTAGCTCCTGCTTTAGTTGCTAAGGTTCAAAACTTAACTTTAGATAAGAAGTGGGAAGAAGCAGCAAATGAGCAGTTGAAGTTAATGAAACTTCATAAGTTAATGTTCAAAGAGCCAAGCCCTGCTCCTGCTAAATATGCTGCTTCCTTATTAGGCTTATGCTCTGAAGAAAGCCGTCTGCCAATTCTTCCAGTAAGTCAGTCATTACGTGAAGAAATTAAGGCAGAGATGCAGAAGTTAGAGTTAATCTAATTAAAAACATGACAGAAGTTATTAAAGACTCTAACGAAAATCCTGAAAAGAACCATCAGGCTGAGCATCACAGAATCAAATCTTTTGTGGTACGTGCAGGTCGTATGACCGAAGGTCAAGTTCGTGCCATTGAAGAGTTAGGACCAAAGTATATGGTAGATGTAGAGGACTTAAAGCCCCTAGATCTTAAAGCTATTTTTGGCCGTGAGGCTCCATTGGTTGTAGAAATCGGATTTGGCATGGGCGTATCCTTTGTGCAGATGGCAAAGGATGCTCCTGAATGTAATTTCCTGGGAATTGAAGTTCACCCACCTGGGGTAGGCTCAGCATTAAAGCTGATTGAAGAAAATCAGCTTACTAACGTCAAAGTTATCAAATTTGATGCCTTTGAGGTTTTGTCTAAGTGCTTAGCTCCAGAGAGCGTGGATGTTCTTCAGATATTTTTCCCTGATCCATGGCCTAAGAAGAGACATATCAAACGTCGTCTTATCAATGACGACTTTGTTAAGTTGGTTAAACCGTTGTTCAAGCATGGAGGTCAGTTCAGAATGGCAACTGACTGGGAGAATTACGCTGAGCAGATGTTGGATGTGATGACCAGAGCTGAAGGTTTTTCAAACACTTCTCCTGATGGCACTTATATCCCACGACCTGACTGGCGTCCTCTAACTAAGTTTGAACTTCGTGGTCAGAGACTAGGACATGGTGTCTGGGATCTGGTATTCAAGCGTGACTGATTCTAGATTAGAAGCTTTAACCCAATATGTAAAAAGCATTATTTTAGATGATAAAGTAATGCTTTTATCTTTAAATGGCGACGCTAGCTTCCGTCGCTATTTTCGTGTCTTAAATAAAAATCTCATTGCAGTAGATGCTCCTCCTAAGACTCAAAAAAATAAAGAATTTGTAGCTATCGATACAGCTTTATCTAAAGCCGGTATTACTGTTCCTAAGCTAGTTGCCTATGATTTTGATAAAGGCTTTATGCTCATTTCTGATTTAGGTGACAAGACCTTTGCAAATGCAAGTGCACAAGGAGACAAGCTTTACTATTACCAAAAGGCAATCTCTTTACTTCCAACTATTGCAGCAATCGATCTTGAGTTACCTTTATTTGATAAAAAGTTTATCGAGTTTGAACTCTCTTTATTTGATACCTGGATGCTAGATAAAGCTTTAAATGCAAAGCTAAGCGATGATGAGCAAAAATCTCTTATAGAGAGCTATGACTTTTTAGTTCAAAACTGCTTATCACAGGAACAATGTGCCATGCACCGTGATTATCACAGCCGTAACTTAATGGTATGTGGTGAAGGCAAAAGTGAGCAATTAGCCATAATCGATTTTCAGGATATGGTAAAAGGTCCTGTTTTATATGATTTAGCCTCACTTTTATTTGATTGCTATGTGGTCTTAGATAAAGAGCTTTTAACAAAGTTAAAACAATATGCATATGATACCTTTAAAGAAAAGGGGTATTTAAAGAATAAGTCATATGATGAGTTTTGCTATGAACTTACCTTAACCTCATTGCAGCGACATGTAAAAGTTTTAGGTATCTTTTGTCGCTTGAGCATAAGAGACGGTAAGAACGCTTATTTAAAAGATCTGCCTCGTGTTATCAATTATGTGCTTGAAGAATGTAAGGTTGATAAGCGTTTAGAAAAACTTCAAAACATCATAGAAAAATACGTAGTAGGAAAGTTCTAATGAAGGCAATGATTTTGGCTGCAGGACGTGGTGAAAGACTACGCCCAATCACTGATACCTGTCCAAAACCACTAGTTAAGGTTGGAGATAAAAGCCTTATCGAGTGGCATTTAGAAAAGTTAAAAAAGGCAGGGGTTACAGACATTCTTATCAACAGTGCTTATTTGAGCTCTATGATTGTGTCTTATATAGGCGATGGTCATAAGTTTGGAGTTAACATCATTCACTCTGTTGAAGGCGATTCTGGTCTTGAAACAGCAGGAGGAATTATCAATGCGTTACCATTTTTCGAAGGTGAAGACTTTTTAGTTGTAAACGGAGATACCTTTATTGATGGCGACTATAAACAGTTTTTAACTCCTTTAAAAGCAGGAGTACAGGCAAGACTGTATTTAGTTAATAATCCTGAGCACAATTTAAAAGGTGACTTTTCATTAGATGAAAAAGGAATGTGTACACGTGGAACTGGTTATACCTTCTCAGGTACAGCTGTTTATTCATGTCAAGGTTTTGAACATCACGAAATAAAAAAAGAACCTTTGTTACCATACTTTGAAAAGTGGTCTCAAGAAAAGATCCTTACAGGAGCGCTTTTAGAAGGTAAGTGGTTTGATGTAGGCACAATTCAAAGACTTGACATAGTTAATAATTACGTTAAAGAAAAGCAGTTATAATTAAGTAAAATTTCAGCATAATTGTGCTTAACCTAACTTGTAAAGCTAAGACTCTTTACAAGTTTGATAATAACGATTCAATACGACAGTGAAAGCAAAATTAACATATTTAGGAGCAGGAATAGGCCTTATAGCAGGTTTTATTCTGTATCTAATCTCTGATTTCTTTTTATTTTTAGTAATCTTAGGCCCAATGGTGGGCTTTTTGTCTTATGACTACCGTCTTTATCGTAAGCAAAAGCTTAAACTTGAAGAAGAGGCTAAAAAAGCTCAAGAAGAGCAATTAAAAAAAGAACAAAAACGCCTTGAGCGCGAGATGAAAAAGACTCAAAAAAGGAATAGAGAAGATAAAGTCTCACTTTATGAGAATATTTACACTGTAGCTGGATACTGTTTAGCCACACAGCAAGATCTTGGTGTATATATTAAAAATGCTGAAGAGGTAATTGCTCACTTTAAAGTTTCATCAGAGGTAAGGGCTGTCGCCGTTGAAGCTTTTAATCGCGCTTTAGATAGGTCTTTTGATTTTGATTCTTTTGTAAACTCATATAAAACCAATATAGGTAAAAACAGAGATTACATGAAGTATGTTTTGACCTATGCATACTTAATCGCCTCTGTTGATGGTGAAATGAATTATGAGGTCAAAGACCGCTTAGTTAATATTGCAACAGCGCTGGAGTCTACTAAAGCAGCCTTAAAAAGACTGTTCCAGTCAAAGGGAGCTGAAGCAAGATTTGCTAAAGAGTTTGATGATGAGAAAAATAAGTCAAGCAATCATTATGAGAACTCTCATGAAGAGAGTAACACTAGTAATGATAATGGTGATAAGAGCAAATCATCTAACTACAATTCTGCAAATAGTAACTCTAATAGGGGCAATTCAAATAACTCAGATAGCAGAAGATCATCTAACACATCAGCTTCAAGTGATAAAGTAGCTCAAGCATTAAGCATTTTAGGTCTAGACAGTAATGCAACCTTTGATGATGTAAAGAGAGCTCACAAAAAGATGATGTTCCAGTATCATCCTGATAGACTGGCTGCTCAAAATTTATCTCCTGATATGGTAGAGATTTATACAGATACAGCAAAATCTGTGCAGGCTGCTTATGATTATTTAAAGAAGATCTACAGCGATTACATTTAATTTACTTTAATAGGTAAAACATGAAACTTACCGGTACAATTTTAGGCTTCTTGTTAGGATTTATCTTTGGTCACAATATAGTAGTAGCCGTGGTTTGCGCTCTTATAGGTTACTTTGTATTTGATAAACCAAGATTAGAGAAAAACGAGAAAAGACAAAAGGCTTATAACGCTTTTTCTAAAGGGGCCAATTACAACTTAGCACTAGTCGATATTACTTTCTCCTTTATGGGCTATATTGCCAGAGGAGCAGGCAGAATCAATGAAGAACACATCGGTTCTGCTTATAGCGTCATGGAAATGATGCAGTTAGATGAGAATGCACGAAAGACTGCTATGACAGCCTTTAATGCAGGTAAACAACCTGATTTTAATATCGATGCAAAAGTAGCAGAGTTAAAAGCGATTATTGGCGACAATGATGCTTTTGTAGACTATATCTTAGAAATTCAGATTCAGGTTGCTCTCTCTGATGGAGTTCTAGCAAAGCAAGAACATGACAGACTGATTATTCTAGCAGCAAGTCTAGGTGTCTCAGTGCAGTCAATGGAGCGCTTAATTACCATTAGATACAGTGAGATGATGTTCTCACAGCGCTTTAAAAATTCAGGCTATAACTATGAGAGTAGCTCTCAGAGCGGATATCAGGATAACTCAAGCTCTGCTTATGGCAACAGTTATGAGAATAATCATAGCTATAGTAATGACAACAGTTCATACAATGAGCAATACCAAAGTCAGTCAAAGCTAGATGCTGCCTATAAAGTACTAGGCATAGACAAGAGTTCTAGTGATGATGAGGTCAAAAAAGCTCATCGCAGACTGATGTTAAAGTACCATCCTGACAGATTAGCATCACAAGGTTTAACTGAGGAAATGATCCGTATGTATACCGAGAAAGCAAAAGATATTCAGGCTGCTTTTGATCTGATTAAAAAAGAGCGCGGACTTAAATAAGAAATTCAGCCTTAGTTTCAAAAGAGAGTTTCTCTTTAGAAATAGGGTGATTAAACTCAAGATGATAAGCATGCAGGCAAAGTCTTTTTGACTTTGCCTGTACTTTATCATCAGCATAAAATCTGTCACCTAAAATAGCATGTCCAATTGAAGCTAAATGCACTCTCAATTGATGTGAACGACCTGTAACAGGGGTAAGCCTAACCAAACTGATGTCATCAGTTTTATGCTCACATTTCTCATTAACAAATGAAGCAACTCCAAAGTTATCTACTCGTTCATAAAGAGTAATAGATGACTTTCCCTGCTCAAAATCTACAATCTGTAAAGGTCGTCTTTCAAGATCACAGCGAATAGGAAGTTCTATTTTTCCTGTATCTTCAGTCATTCCGTCAACAAGTGCATAGTAAAGTTTATGTACTTCTTTTTGCATAAACATTCTGCCTAAAGCTGAAATAGACTCTTTTTTAAGGCCTACAACCATAAGACCTGAAGTGTCCATATCAAGTCTGTGTACTGCCATGGCATCAGGGTAGGACTCCCAAATTCTTGAAAGAATACTGTCATAGTTAGCCTTTTCTCGACCTGGTACAGATAAAAGTCCCGAGGGTTTGTCTACGACCATGATGTACTCATCTTCATAGAGAACGGTTAAAAAAGGTGTTTTAGGGGGATTATAGATAAAGTTATTCACGGTAAGAGTAAAAGAACTATGGTAAAGACACAAGACTAAAAGAGCAGCTTAAGCTGCTCTTTTAGATAGGTAAAGGTTATTCAAAGTGAGATGCTGCCATAACTTTTCTAGCATTGTCAGCAGGTAGTTTTAACCCTAATTCATCTAAGTTCCTAATCATGAGGTCATATGCCTTCTTGGTATATGGTGAATCATAATAAGTATAGATGATGGTCTGGCAGTGACGGATTGCTGAAATTAAAGCACCTCTTTCTTGGTAGTAAGAGGCAATTGCCCACTCACGCTTTGCTAACTGATCCTTAACCCAAATTAAACGGTGATAAGCATCGTTAGCATATGGAGAATTTGGGTAAGTCTCAATTAAGTCTTTGAAAGCTTGAAAAGCGTCATATAAGTTTTGAGGATCTTTTTGTGATCTGTCAAAACCGAGGTAATCCTGAATAAGAGTACCGTGTTTCTGGATCTCGTTCAGGCCTTTCATGTACATTACATAGTCTGTGTACTGAGAGGTTGGATTTAATCTCAAATATCTTTCAATAGCAGCGGTGGTCAGATCGGATTTTCTTGATTTATAGTAAACATAAATCATATCAAGCTGTGTCTGATCTGTAAGCTCGCCAAATGGATAACGGGAGTCTAAAGCTTCTAGATAGTCTTTAGCATAGCCAAAATCACCTACAGCCATATACTGTCTAGCCTTAGAATGCAAAGCCTCCTGAGAAAGATCAGGAATACCGTCTTTTTCAATGGAATCAGAAGAACAGGCTGTTAAAGAGAGCGCAGAAGCAATTAACACCGGTAAAAAAATCTTCTTGAACATCAAATTCTGCCTCATGTTTTTTCTTAAATTTATCTGCCGTATATGTTATCTTAAGTGACAGTAAATATGTAAAGAAAATATGTAAAAATTAACTTATGTCTGAAATTTTTCATTATACAGTAACAGATGACCTTCATGGTAAAAGACTTGATGCTACTTTAGCATCTTTTGATGACAGCAACTCAAGAAGTACCTTAGGTCAGTTTATTAAAGACGGTCTGGTAAAACTAGATGGTGTAGTTGTAACAAAGTCAAGCACCAAGGTAGCCGCAGGTCAGGAGATTGAACTTACAGCCCCAGAGCGCGAAGATTTGGATGCAAAACCTGAAAACATCCCACTAGATGTGATCTATGAGGATGAGGATTTAATTGTTATCAATAAACCTGTAGGCTTGGTAGTACATCCAGGAGCGGGCTGTAAAGACGGCACGGTGATGAACGCCATGTTATACCACTATCCACAAACAGCAAGTTTAGCTAGAGCTGGAATTGTTCACCGTTTGGATAAAGACACCTCTGGTCTTATGGTAATTGCTTTATCAAAGTATGCTCAGATTAAACTTGTCAGAGCAATCAGTAAGCATGATGTTGTGCGTGAGTATGAGGCTATTTGTGAAGGTCTGATTACCTCAGGTGGCACCATTGAAGCTGACATCAATCGTGATCCTTACAACAGAACTAGAATGGCTGTTGTTTGCGATGGTATGGGGCGCGAGGCTATTACTCACTATCGTGTGATGGAACAGTTCCGTGAACATACATTAGTAAAACTGAGACTGGAGACTGGTAGAACTCATCAGATCAGAGTTCATATGGCATCAATTGATCACCCTCTGTTAGGTGATATGACCTATGGTGGCAAGCGTTTGAAGATCATGAAAGGCGCAAGTGTAGAGTTAACAGAAGCTCTAAAGCACTACCGCCATCAGGCCTTACATGCAGCGCATATTGAGTTTATGCATCCTATTAAAGGTGAGATGATGTCTTTTGATGCGCCTTTGCCTGATGATTTTACAAATCTCATCAATCTTTTAAGAGAGGATGAAAAAGTAAATGGTGGCAAGATCTAGTTTTGTAGCAGTAAATGCCTTTGAGGATATTCCTGTAAAGGCTTTATATACCACACGTTTGGAAGGAAAAAGTGAAGGTGACTATTCATCCTTCAATTTAGGTCTTCATGTTGAAGATGATCCCCAAGCCGTGTTACAAAACAGATTAGCTTTAGAAAAACACCTTTCAAAAAAAGTCGTTTTTATGAATCAGACTCACTCTGATAAAGTGATTTTAGTAGATAAAAACGATGTTTGTGAATGTGAAAAGATGCTAGAAGGCAAAACACCTGTTTCTTTAGGAGTTGAAGCTGATGGCATTGTAACTTGTGACAGTACTGTAGCTTTAGCTGTACTCACAGCCGACTGTCTCCCTCTTTTGATGACTACAAAAGAGGGGAATGTTATCGCAGCTGTTCACTGCGGTTGGAAAGGTGTGTACTCAAACATCATCAAAAATGCTGTAGCTCTTATAAGAGAGCACTCTAAAAGTGAAATCTATGCCTACTTAGGTCCATGCATTGGACCAGAGAGCTTTGAGGTAGGAAGTGAACTTTTAGATAAATTTCAAAGTATTCTGCCTGAAGCATCACGTGCCTTTACTAAAAAAGGCAATGGTAAATACCTGTGCTCACTGCCTCTTTTAACTAGGATGCAATTAGAAAATGTAGGTGTTTCAAAGCTTGCAGATAGCAAAGTTGATACCTATCAAAATCCAAATTTACTCTACTCTTACAGAAGATCTAAAAGAACTGGTCGTATGGCTAGTGTGATTTGTTCAAATCTATAAAATTAAAAGCATCTGTCTTACTTTTTAAAGGCAGACCTTAATGATAAAAGTTTATCAGTTCATCTTTTGCTTAAGATCTTTTCTACTAATCATTATTATCATCAAGCCCCTTATTCAGTCTGATTTAGCGTAATTAAATCCCCTTAGAAAACGCTGAAATAAAACAAGAAAATCACCTTCCCCAAAGAATTTTTTATTTGAAAATATCCTTTAAATTTAACAAAGCATCCCCATATTGTTTTATAGACAAGATAAAAGAAACAAGATTTAAAAATGAGGAGGCTCTAATGCGCTTAGACAGATTTACTGTAAAGTTCCAAGAAGCACTAGCCGATGCTCAGTCTTTAGCTGTCGGACATGACAATCAGTTCATTGAACCAGTACATGTAATGTCAGCTCTGTTAGCCCAAGAAGATGGTGCTATCAGACCTTTAGTTACATTAGCAGGTTCTGATCCTACAGCTTTAAAGTTACTGGTTGATAAGGCAGTAGATAAACTGCCAAAGGTTGAAGGCGTAGCAGGTGATCTGCAACTTTCACCTCAAACTGGAAAGCTGCTTAATATTTGTGACGGTTTAGCTCAAAAGGGTGGCGACAGTTACATTTCATCAGAATTATTCGTTTTAGCTGCTATGGAAGGTGATCCTGAATTAAAGGAGATCTTTACTCGTTGTAACTTAACCTTAGCAAAGGTTAATGCTGCCTTAAAAGAAATGCGTGGTGGCAAGAACGTTAATGATGAAAATGCTGAAAATACACGTGGTGCTTTAAAGAAGTATTGTATTGATTTAACAGAGAGAGCTGAAAAGGGTAAGTTGGATCCTGTTATCGGTCGTGATGACGAGATCCGTCGTACCATGGAAGTTCTACAAAGAAGAACCAAGAATAACCCAGTGTTAATTGGTGAACCTGGTGTTGGTAAAACTGCAATTGTTGAAGGTTTGGCTCAACGTATTGTTAAAGGTGAGGTTCCAGAAGGCCTTCGTAACAAGAAAGTTCTGTCTTTAGACCTAGGTGCACTGATTGCAGGTGCTAAATACCGTGGTGAATTTGAGGAACGTTTAAAGGCTGTTTTAAACGATCTAGCAAAAGAAGAAGGTAAGATCATCCTGTTCATTGATGAGTTACACACCATGGTTGGTGCTGGTAAGTCAGAAGGTTCTATGGATGCAGGCAATATGCTAAAGCCTGCCCTTGCTCGTGGCGATCTTCACTGCATGGGTGCAACTACACTAGATGAGTATCGTCAGTACATTGAAAAGGATGCTGCTCTAGAGCGTCGTTTCCAGAAGGTATATGTTGGCGAACCTTCAGTTGAAAACACTATTGCTATTTTGCGTGGTCTAAAAGAGCGTTACGAAATTCATCATCATGTACAGATCACCGATCCTGCAATTGTAGCTGCAGCAACACTGTCAAACCGTTATATTACTGACAGACAGTTACCTGATAAGGCTATTGACTTAATCGATGAGGCAGCTGCAAGCATCAGATTGCAGATTGACTCAAAGCCAGAGCCATTAGACAAGTTAGACAGACGTTTGATCCAGTTAAAGATGGAGCGTCAGACTGTTGCAAAAGAGACTGATGATGCAAGTAAGAAACGTCTAGCAGCTATTGACGATGAGATCGCAAAAGGCGAGAAGGAATACGCAAGATTAAATGACATTTGGAAGCATGACAAGTTAATCTTAGAGGGTACTCAGAAACTAAAGGTTAAGTTGGATAGTGCCCGTCATGAATTTGATGTAGCAAAGAGAAATGGTGATTTAAACCGTATGAGTGAATTGCAGTACGGCATTATTCCTACTTTGCAAAAGCAGATCTCAGAATCAAGCAAGACTCAAGGTCAGGGTACACAGTTAGTTAAGAACAAAGTAACTGAAGCTGAAATCGCCGAGGTAGTATCTAAGGCAACAGGTATTCCTGTAGCTAAGATGCTAGAAGGTGAGCGTGAGAAGTTATTAAGAATGGAAGATGCTCTTCACAAGAGAGTTATCGGTCAGGGTGAGGCTGTTGAAGCTATTGCTAATGCAATCAGAAGAAGCAGAGCAGGTCTATCTGATCCAAATCGTCCAATTGGCTCATTCATGTTCTTAGGTCCAACTGGTGTTGGTAAGACTGAGTTATGTAAAGCTTTAGCAGAATTCCTGTTTGATACAGAAAAAGCTATGGTACGTATCGATATGTCTGAGTTTATGGAAAAGCACACTGTTTCTAGACTGGTTGGTGCTCCTCCAGGATATGTTGGATACGAGCAGGGCGGTTACTTGACAGAAGCTGTACGTCGTCGTCCATATTCTGTCATCTTGCTCGATGAGATCGAGAAGGCTCATCCAGATGTATTTAACATCTTGCTACAGGTATTAGACGACGGACGTTTGACCGATGGTCAGGGCAGAACAGTAGACTTCAAGAATACTGTAATCATTATGACCTCAAACTTAGGATCAAGCATGATCCAGGAGGAGAGTGAGAAGAGTGATTACGATACTATCAAGAAGAAATTATTAGCAATTCTTGAGCAGCACTTTAAGCCTGAGTTCTTAAACCGTGTTGATGAGACTGTGGTATTCCACCCATTAACTCGTGAGAACATCAAGAGCATTGCTAAGATTCAGCTTGAGACTCTATCAAAGAGATTAAAGAATGAAGGCTACGATTTAACCTTAGGTGAGAGCATCTACGATAGAGTTGCTACAGTAGGCTTTGATCCAGTATTTGGTGCAAGACCTTTACGTAGAGCAATTCAGAATGAGATTGCTGATCCTTTAGCTAAGTTATTGCTATCAGGTAAGATCCCTGTAAATAAGGCTTTAATCTTAGAAGTTGACTCAGAGGGCAAACTAAGCTGTAAAGCTAGATCATAATGTCGGTGAATAACTGATTTAAAAGGCAGAGATGAAAAATCCCTGCCTTTTTTGTGCCTCAATGACATCTTGTAAAAGAATAATCGCTAGTTTAATCAGTTCAGTGTCAGAAAAATGCTAAAGTTAAGATCTAGATCAAATAAGTAGACCACCACCTTACTGTTTAATATCTTGGCTACATCATATAATGAGAACAGTTTTGATGTAAGAGAAGATAACAAGTGAGTGCAGATTTAAATTCCCTCAAAGAAGCGCTTGAGCAGTGCGATTTAGATAAATTCTTATCCTTGATTAACAAGGAGCAAGAAGAACCAATAGATATCAACTCTACTTTAGGTGATGTTGAACTGACTCCATTTGAATATTGTTTAAATTTAGGTAATGTCAGCATTGCTGAAAAAATCTTAGATTTAGAGGGCTTTGACCTAAATTATAAAGGTCACAATCCACTGCGCTGTTCAATAATTTATGGCTACACTGCACTAGCTCAAAAACTAATTGAAAAAGGCTGTAATCCAAACTGCAGAGAAGAGAACAAGAAGAGTCTTTTATATCTTTGCTTAGAGCGCGGTTATTTTGAGCTAGCTCAGTTACTTGTATCAAAAGGAGCAGAAATCAATTCAAGAGATGAAAATGGTTTTACAGCCCTCATATATGCAGCGTATACAGGAAAAAGTGCAATTGTAGATTTCTTGCTAAAAAATAAAGCGCTAGTTGATATCTGCAATAACGAAGGATGGAATGCTGTAGTAGGTGCTTTTGCAAATGGCAATACAGAGATTGTCGAAAAGCTACTAGCATCAGGTGCTCATTTCCAGGAAAGTTATGCTCAAGCAGCGTTACTCAATTCTTACTTAAATGGAAATATAAAAGTTGCAAAGTCGTTGTTAGAAAATGGTGTAAGTCCTAATTTTACAGACAAAAAGTCAGAATGCTTGCTTATAGTTGCCCTAGAAAAAGGTGATTATGATTTTGCAAGGTTGCTAGTTGAAAAAGGAGCAGATCCTAATTCAAGAACAAGTAAAAATAGAGTTACCGCTCTTTCGTTTCTGGCCGCTAATGGACAAGATGAGTTAATAAAGTTCTTTAAAGAAAAAGGCGCTGATTTGAATTTAGCCTCAAAGTACGGTAATACACCTTTTTTAAGAGCTGTAAGAGAAAATCAGTTACAAACAGTGAAAGTTTTAGCTGAATTAGGTGCAAATATCAATGCAACTGATTGCGATGGCGAAGGAGCAGCGATCATTGCCTCTAAAAATGAATACTATAGCATGGCAGAGGAATTGGTATCTTTAGGAGTTGATGTAGAATTAATTGATAAAGACGGAAAGAAGGCTGTATCCTACGCTAAATACGATAGTAGCATGAAATCAATTCTGTTAAGAAATAGATAATGCTAGATTCAACTGCTGTTTTTGATGCTGTTAGACGGGGATATTCAGAACTAAAAGAGAAATCTGATTCTGATATTCTTGATTACTTTGCAGATATGTCACCAAGTGAATTACAAGGTCATATAAGCAATGTAAAAGGCATTGTCTTTGAAGAAGTTGTATCAGATCATCTTAATTCAAATGGACTTGACTCAAGTCTATTTGAATTGACCAACCATCCTGCATCAGACATTTCCATTTTTGATGATGGTATTTCTCTTGGAGAAGTGCAATTAAAAGCAACTGACAGTGTAAGTTACATCAAGGATGCTTTAGAGGCAAATCCTGATATTCCCATCATAACAACCAGCGAAGTAGCCTCAAATTTTGATGATAATTCCATGATTATTGACTCAGGAATTGATAATAGTCTTTTGACAGATACTGTATCATCAGTGATCTCTGACAATTTTGATGTAGCAGATTCAACGGATGTTATAAGTGAATCTGTTAGCGATTACCTATCAGATGCATCTTCTGATGTTTTAAGTGATTCTGTAAGTGACGTACTTTCAGATACTGTATCGGATACTCTTTCAGATGTTATTTCTCCTATACCATTAGGACCTATCGGACTAATTAAATTAGCAATAGGTCTATTGCTTTAGTTCTATTGAGAGTTCTCTAATTTGACTTTAAATAATCTATTCAATTTCTTCGTAGAAGACAACCTTTGCTGTGTACTTCTGCTTTTCAAAATCTAAATCAAAGTACTGACCTTCTTCTCCATTAGAAAACAGGTTTTTAAAGAAATCAGCATATTCAGGAAAATCGTTGATTACAATAAGGTTGTTTTCTCCGTCTTCATTTTTATTGACTCTAGTTAGCCCCACGTATAAAAGGCAGTTTTTATCATTTGTAATTCGATCTTCATCTTGAGGGAAAAAACTTTTTGAATCCTCTGGATCGGTATGTTTATGAATATTAACTAAAATAACATTGTAGGATTCCCATCCTTTGAAACTGTGTGTTGTAGAGCACTTTAAGCAACCCGGTTGGCTTCCCATATTTAGCTTTTCGTGCCTGAGAGTATCATAATCATCACTAAATATTGATTCAGTAGGAATATTGTTGGCCTCTAATTCCTCAACAATTTTTCTACCAAATTTTCTGCTGTTGCAAAGTAAACAAATATCATCCAAAGGAATTTGCTTTTTGTTTACAAGCTCATCTACGACAGATTCTATTTTTAGTAAGAGCATTGTTTCGTGCAGTTGTAGGCTCTCTTTAGTTCTTATTAAAGGAATATCTCGTTGATACCACTTAATATTTAAATTTCCAAAAATTTCCTGCTGAATTCCTCCTTCAGAGATTGGAGTTGCTCTAAACTCATCAGTATCATTGTCCTTTGGAATAAACTTTGATCCAAAATCAGAGCAAATATCAATAAGACCATTTGGCATTCGGTATGATCTGCTTAATTTTGTCCATCTGCCTTTAAAACCTAAGCCATCAGTTTTTAAAAGTTCTTTTGAATGTGAATACACATCTTGAGTGGCATCAGCTAACAGCAATAGATATCCATCTTTTTTTAAAAATTTATTTAGAATTTCAAGCCACAGATGCTTAAAATCCTGACCTTCATCAATGATGATGGCGTCGTATTGTTTAGGCGATATGAGATCTTGAGTCGTTCTATCAAGAATATCTTTTATTTTTATATACGTTTCTTCATCGATAAGGCTTTTAACGTTATCTGTTTTTTTGCAGAAAGCTGCTTTCACCAGTTTTAAAAATCCGTGAAAGTGAATTACGGCCAATTTTTGTATATCAACCTTTACTGGAACTATTTCATTTTCTTCAAAACCTAGTAACTGTGGATTGCACAATGCTTTTTCAATCAAGGCTCTTAGATAGTTCATCATGGTAATGTTGAACGAGGTAACTAAGACTGATTTGCCTAGAAGGAGTAATCTTGCAGCTCGTAGCGCTACAACAAGTGATTTTCCTGAACCAGCACATCCTGTAATACGGACTCTTTTGGTTTTATCATTTTTAATAATATTTTTTTGTTCTTTTGATAAATCAAGGAAAAAATCCTGTTGAGTTGGTGAAAAAAATAAGAGTTTTTTGATTTTGGAATATACAGCACATGCCTGAGTATTTTCCTCAGATAGTTCCTTATTTAAGAGAATTGAGCAAATTTTGTTTTCATTAAATTCTTGTTTAGGAATAGAAATTAAATGAATATGCGTGTTTTGAGCTTCTTTTTTTAAATCTACATTTAAAAAACTGTTATCAGTTACAGCAAAATAAAGAGTAACATGTTTTGTTTTTGCCGAATCCAGATATAGATGATCTTTGCAAGCTTTGAGTTCTTTTAATTTTCTCAAGGACTCAGCATCTGTTTTGCAGATGTTTAAGAAAATAGCCCCTTTTTGTTTATTTAAAAATAAGTAGTCAAGATTAGTTCCGTTTAAACAGATGTTCTTGTATACATCATATCTTGGAGCATTTTCTCTTAACTTATCTAAATTCAATGCAAAAGGTGCAGTGTCAAAGAGCCTTTCATACTCATCTTTCTTACTTAATATCTCTATTCTTTGTAAAAAATCAGTCTTTAAAGTAGTATTTGATTTAAAAAATGAAAGATAGTCTGCATTATTGTTTTCTTTAGCATTGATCAAAGAAAGATTTGCCCCAATGCAACTTACGTTGTTTGTAAGATCTTTTCCGTAAGGTTTTACTACCACAAGATTTCTGTTGTCTTCTAGACAAGCTTCTGAAGCAATTAGACTGCCCCCATCTGTTCCTGATTGTATTAAAACTACTTTTTCAGATAATCCAGCTTGAATTTTATCTCTTGCAGCAAATGTGTAAGTTTCAGCTTTTGTTCCTATAGGATAGGTTGAGATTAAACAACCTCCTTTTTGAACAATTTCATCAGCTAGTTGTATATTTTGGCTTGGTGTTATAGTGTCTAGGCCGTGTGCTAAAACAGCTATTGTTCTACCATTAGGCATCTCAAGAGCTCCTTTATGCGCTCTAGTGTCACAGCCTAAAGCTAATCCACTTACAACAACAATGTTTTTTGTTGCTAAATAATTAGAAATCTTTAAAGCAATTGTTTCTCCATTAGGAGTTGGATTTCTTGTTCCGATAACAGCAATAGCTCTTTTGGATAAAATTTTAATATTACCTTTTACGTATAAAATACAAGGATCATAAGAAGAGTTTTTTAAAAGTTTTGGGTAACAGTCATCCATTGAGCAAATAATATCAATGCCAAGTGCATTGGCCATCTCAATTTGTTCTTTGCTTTTGGCTACTGCATTTTCAAAAGACTGTTTAGATAAATCAATTGTTCTTTTACGTTGAGCAATATTTTCAATTGCTCCGTATAAGTTTTGTTGTGAAAGATCATCTCTGCTTAATATTTGAATTAGATCTTTGAGCGCTCTAGGTCCAATTCCTTTCATGAAACTTGCAGTTAACAATAATTCAGAAAGTTTAGAAATCATGGTTAAAATTCTCCTTCTGAAATTGCCTGAGCAAAGGCAAATCTAACGATATTCTTGATACCTTCTTTTTCAAGTTTCTTGCTCGCTTCAATTAAAGATGCACCAGTCGTTACTACATCATCAATAAGTATGACTTTATCAACTGAATTTGGAATGTCTTTTCTTCTTTTAAGATGAAGATGTTCTCTTACGTTTTTGAACCTGTTTTCTCTTGTTTTTGCTTCTTTATGATTTGACAAAGCATCGTCATCATAAAAAAACAGATCTGGAATTATGTAGAATGTGCAGTCTCTATCTATAGGATGCTCTTCTAAATATTTAGCCAATTGTTTTAAGAGGTTTTCTAGACGATGAGGTCTTCCATTTCGGTGAGGAATGCAGGATAAAACCACTTCTAAATGACCAAAAATACTATATCTGCTTTCTGATATTAAGAGGTGTCTTAGAGCTTCTAACCATTTTGTAGGAAAAAACTCTTCACCTTTTAATTCGAGAATTTCTTTGGTAAAGGGGTGATACTTAATCTTTAGCCAAAAATGTTGAGAATTAGGAAAATATCTACCGGCAACAATAGTTGCATATCTTGTTTTATTGTCAAAATCAATTTTATTTAAGTAAAGAAAATTAGGTTTCTGTTCATCAGAAAAACTCTGATACTTACATTCCATAAAAGGAAGATATCTATCAGGAGCTTTTACGATATTCAACATAAGCTTTGGTGTAATAATAAATTCAGGTAGTGAGTTAATTCTTTTGTAGTGGAGTTGTTCTTGTGCTGTCAGAAGAATTGCAGCAAGTGAACCACCATCGTAGGCAGTCAAAATGTCAATATTGTCATTGCCAACATAAAGAATTTCTGAGCCTGCAATATCGCCTAAAGATCGATCTAAACGTATCAAGGTATTTACTGCTTTTATGATACCCTCACCAGATGGTTTATGATGTTCAACATCTTCAAAAGCAATAAGTACATCGAAAAGCGGAAAAGAGTGATTCTTATTAGGATAAAGAGTAGAAATTACAGTCGCTACATACTTTTTAGGTGAATTTGTTACTATCCCAAGTTTTATGTTGTGTTTCTTTAGTTCTAATAATGTTTCTTGAGGAATAATAACTTTAGGGTTTACAAGGTAAGAACATAGTTCCTTTTTATATTCGTCGTCATCATTGAAAAGAGGATGATTAAAGTTTCTAAAGGCTTCTAGTTCATCAGTATTTACAAGGGTGTTATCAAGATCAAATAGAACAATTCTAATTCCCTGTAAAGCGATCTGTTCTGAGCTTTGTGTGCATGTCATAAATAACACCTACTACAGTAATACAAGATGATGAAGAAATAGAGTTTAAAAAAGTAATAAGAGAAGAGTGCTGTATTTTTTTCATTACTACTAAAATCAATCTCCATGTAAAAGATATTATTCCATAGGAAGGTCGATAAATCATTGAACTAAGTTCGATAACGAATACAAAATTTTAACGATTAATCGTCCATTAATCTTTAGTTGTAAATTTGATTAATCAGAAAAATGAACTAAACTTAGAAAT
>UMHE01001701.1_pt1 | contig 24828 bp, 20 predicted proteins | sample 1965451 | NCBI WGS metagenome assembly UMHE01 (sample SAMEA4836090, study PRJEB28245) | human gut metagenome | biome: gut microbiome; material: fecal sample | place: Denmark | collected 2008 | reverse complement strand
GCAACGACACTGACTGCGCACCGCAAACAACTGGCAACACCACGAACTGCGGTCTGACCGAACAAGCCGTCAGCCTGATGGTCGAATTGTACGACATGCGCTATAATGTGCCTGACCGCACGCCCGAAGTGCAACGGCGCGACCAGGCGAACAAAGGGTTTGTGCCCGTGAGCAAACTGGTGCGCAACACACGTGGTATGGGTCAGAAGTTCACGGCCGTGGTTCTGGGACGTGAACTGGTGCAGCTGCAAGTGCCGCGCCGGCGCAGCAGCAAGGCTACATTGTACTATGTGGGGCGCAAGCATGACGAGGGGGGGCTAAAAAATAGACTTTTTAGCGAGACCGCTTGGAGCGATTTTATTCATGGTTGTAGCTGTTCGGTGAAACGTAACCAAGCGAACGGTCTCAAGCACCAAACGCTACCTCTAATGGGGGCGACGCGTCCCGCGTCGGGCACTAAGGCGAAGGCACATCAGGCGTGTAATTAGTGCTGTCTGTGAACCTTTATTTGTGTATGAACATTGCATTTTCCCCGCGAGACGCGTCGCCCCCATTAGTGCTTGCGTTTTTTCAGACCTCTTTTACAAGTCAGGCAAAAAGCCCCAATGGCAGATTGCACAATCTGTTATTGGGGCTAAGTTGGTGTTTTGGTTGCAACTTATTCTGCACGCATCAAGTCGCTGATGATATCATTACTTGTCATAATACCTTTTCGTGTGAGGCATAGCGTGTTGTTGTTGAAAGTCAAGCTTCCACTGGAGATATGTTTTTGCGCAGCTCTTTTCAAGTCTTCAAGCCATGCTTCGCCAAACCTCTTTTCCAAGTTTTTGAGCGAGAGCCCTTTGCGGGTACGTAGAGATGTAAATACTTGCTCGTCAAACTGATCGGAAAGCGTGAGGTGCTCGATGGTGTGTGGTGGAAGTCCCGCTGCTGAAATATATTTTCCTAAATTCGGCTCGTTATATTGTCTTTCGTCTGTACCGTTGAACGAGTGCGCTCCAGGTCCGATGCCAAGGTAGGGGGTGTTGTTCCAATATCCAGAATTATGCCTTGATTCAAAGCCAGGTAAGGCAAAGTTCGAAATTTCATAATGTTCAAACCCATGTGCGTGAGCTTGTTGCATCATGATCTCGTATTCGGCTATAAAAGTGTCTTCGTCGGTTTCGGCAAGTTCGTTAGATTGTATCTTGCGTTGTAGCAAGGTACCTTGTTCAATGCTTAGCGCGTAGGTTGACAAATGCTTGATGGGCAATGAAAAGGCTTTTTGTAAATCTGACGAAAAATCTTGCAGCAGTTGAGTGGGCAATCCATAAATCAAGTCAATGCTAATATTGTCAAGCCCGGCTTGTTGCAGGGTGTGTACGGCATCTTGTGCCGTAGCTGCATCATGACGTCGATTGAGCATTTTCAATATCCGGTCATTGAAACTCTGTACGCCCAAACTGACGCGGTTGAAACCAAGGTTGCGCAGGTTGTGTGTAAAGTCGGGTGTAACATCGTCGGGGTTAGCTTCGAGCGTGATTTCAGCGTTGGTATCAATATCGTAGTGTTTGTTGATACTATCGAGAAGTATCGCAATCTCTTTTATTTGTAATTGTGATGGAGTCCCACCCCCAAAGTATATGCTTTGGATTAGTCTGTCAGCCAGGTAGCTCTTGCGATTGGCAAGTTCGGCACAAGCCGCATTGACATATTCGTGTCTGACAGTTGCTGATTGGGTGGTAGAATAGAAATCGCAGTAGATGCAGCGGCTTGTGCAAAATGGCACATGCAGGTATATCATGCTCATGGTGGTAAGTAGCTGTGCTTTTTACTCGTTGTCGCCTTTGAGTGTTGGTAAGTGTATTTTGTAGTGAACAGCCAAGATGCGGGATATGATGACAAATAGGCCGCATATCAGTCCTGAAGCAATGTTGCCCATGCCGATTTTGTAGCAGATGAAGTAGGCTATGCCGCCAATGATGCAAGCCATGGCATAGATCTCTTTCCTGAAGATAAGTGGTACTTCGTTTATAAAAACATCACGGAATACACCCCCTCCGGCACCAGTCATGGTACCCATAATTATGGCTGTCCAAAATGGAAATCCGGCAGCAAGTGTCTTTTCGATGCCAACGACGGCAAAAAGAGCCAGTCCTATCGTGTCGAACAGGAACCAAGTATTCTCTTGCTTAATGAGAAACTTGCGAAATATGATTACCCAAATAAGGGCAAAGCCTGTGCAAATAAGGTAAAAAGAATTTGTCATCCAAAACGGAGGCTGGCTCAGTAAGAGGTCTCGCATGGTGCCTCCACCAATGGCAGTAGTCAAGCCTACGCAGTATGCGCCCAATAAGTCGAAATGCTTGGCAGAAGCCAAACGAATGCCAGATATTGCAAAGGCAAATGTGCCGATAAAGTCGAGTATTTGAATAAACATGTTTGTGTGATGTCGGTGTAAAGTGGTGGAGTGGGGAAGTATTATTTGTTTCGATAAATAGGTGTGACACAGCCTACCAGTTGCCAATATCTTGTGCCGGTTGGCTTGTGGTACACAAGAATATCATATTCGTTTTCTGTTTGAAAGAAATTGCCCTCGGTTGGTTGTGTATAACCTCTTGCTGAGTTGTTTTTAGCGCAAAGATATATGTAGTTGTAGTAACCGCATTTCATCAAGATGTCAGCCGTGTAAGCCTGTTCAGAGTCGTTGTATTGCATTCGACAGGCTGGGTTAAGGTTGTTACCAGTCCATTGCCCGTACACATAGACTTGTTGGTCTTGAGGCAAGCATGGCATGTCAAGTTTGAAGTGCATCATGACGTAATCAGCTTCATAATCGGCATCACCATTGCTGTCGTATCTTGTTACGCTGAGGCCATTTTTGTCCTCGTCGTAAAGGTAATTTTTGCGTGGGTAATCGGTCGTCATCGTGTAGTGGTAGAATGGATCTATCCATCTAACACTTTCGCCGTGCATTCCAGGGTAGCGTGTAGACAGAAATTCGGCCTTGCGGTATTCATTGCCGGCTTCGAATATTAAGCTGTGGCAGTGCTCCCAAAGCAAAGTGTTGTTGTTGATGCCTGTGTATTGTGGCCCAATGACGGCATTATCCCATCGCCGGTTTTGCAAGACAATTACTTTGACTTCATTTTCAGCATCGCGTAGAAGTAAGTTGCTGCAGTCAATTTTGAGTGATAATTGTTGGTGAGAATTATTGTGGTCAATGTCGGTATCGGTTGTGCATGTGGGGTAAATGTTGACTTTTCGGTCAACTATGGCAAAGAATGTTTGTATTACCGGTACATTGCTACCTTCGTCATTTTCGGTGCTGACGGTGATGCGGTAATTGCCCGAAAGCAGTGGCCGCATTTGTGTGTTAGGCAGTGTAAACGAATAATGTGTGTAATTTACAGTTGTGTTTTGACTCGGCTCGTAGTCTTCGATGACAACCTCATTGCTCGTGGCATTGACATACTCATTGTCAAATAAATCTTCAGATACATTGCCGTAAACATCGCAATGCTCCACTTTGTAGGTGTAACGGCGGTACTCGTGTGTCATGTCGTCGAAACTGACCTCCAGAGTTTTACCATCGTTAAGTTTCAATACGGGGAAAGCTTCAATTTGGTTGTCAACAATAAGTCTAACAGTATGTATATTGGGGGCCAAGATTGTTGTACGTCCTGGTTGTGCCCAAATTCGCAGTGTCGAGAGCCAAACAACAGCTATGAGTAAAAGCCCTTTTTTCATGAGGTTTAGGTATGATTAGTAGGTGTCCAGAATTATATTATACAATCGGCAGGCGTCAGTGCAAAGAGAACACCTACTTATATAATCGGCAACGTTTATGACAACGTCCTTGTAATCAGCAAAGCCGTAATATGTATGCAAGGCGTTTCATTAGTTTGCAAAAGTACATTTTTTTGAGCATACGACATTCGTAGACGTTAATTTTTTTGTACCTTCGCGTTACATAAGAATCAGTCGGCCGGCTTGCCGTGTGCATTCGTTTTTTGAGATGCAGGAGGAAAGTCCGGGCAACGTAGAGCATTCTGCTTCTTAATTGGAAGTCGTCCGTGAGGGTGAACCAGTGCAGAAGAAAATAACCGCCCGCTGTCACTATAACAGTAGGGTAAGGGTGAGAAGGCGGGGTAAGAGCCCACCAGGCACATGGTGACATGTGTGCTGTGCACGTCAGAAGTTGAAAGTTCATGTATACCAACGTAAGAGGGCTGCTCGTCCGAGCATTTAACGCCTAAACAGTATTAAATGCGCGTTGGAGGGTAGAACGATAGAGCACTTTGGCAACAAAGTGCGCGGATAAATGGCAGGCGCTGTGCATCTTTTTTGGGGTGCATGGGCACAGAACCCGGCTTATAGGCCGTCTGATTCTTTTTGTTTTTATGCAAAAACACGTTTCCCTATTCTGCAAAGAATAAGGCTTTGAAAGCAATATATAAATATGTAGTTAGTAGTGCAGCAATCAATAAATGTGATTGGTGCAAAGTGTAATTGCTTGTCGTAAAATATGGCTTTTCTGTATTAAGGAGTGCATATTGCGCTTTCCGTTGCGTTTGTGCCACTTTCATAGACCAAAACACAAAGAGTTTGTATATGCCGACTCCAACAATGCCACCCCACACGAGTCCTGTAAACAAATCGCCGGCATAGTGCACTCCAAGATAAATGCGTGTCCAACAGTTGAGCAAAACCCAACTGCCGAGCCAGTAACTGAGCGTTTTGCGGCGCATGAGCAACGTGACAAAGGTGGCAACGGCCATAGTGTTGGCTGCATGACTTGAAAAGAAACCATAGTTACCCCCTCGATAACCTCGAACAATATCAACCATATACATGATGTAGGGGTCGTGCGTCGGACGCCAGCGCGCTACTAAGGGCTTGAATACGCTCGATGCCACTTGGTCGGCCAATGCGATGCAAAGGCTGATGCAGATGATTATGCGCAGAATGCCCCTTAAATCATTTGCCTGAATAACGACATATAGCAGCACAATGGCAAGTGGCAACCAAGTGGTTGTTTGTGTCGCGGTCCATGCGATGCCGTCCAGGTAGAGCGAAGAACTGCCGTTTAGTAGCAAGGTTATAGCTTGGTCCATGAGTGGCTTATTGTAGTGGAAGTTTTTTTAGTAAAGCTGCCAAAGTTTGACAGACGGGCTAATGGGTGAAGTGCATAAATCATTTGCACTTGGCAGGGTGATATCTGATTGTAGGTATACAACCATGCCATCTTGCAATTCGGCCTCAATCCAATTATTGCCTGTGTGTCCGTTAACACCAATAATGGCCCCCTCGTGCAAGGTGCGCGTTTTGGCCGAAGTGACAGTAGGTGATGCGTAAGTTTGTATTTCTTGAACAACAACAGCTTGAGTGCCAGGGTATATGAAGTGCTGCTCAATGTATGCAAAAGCGTATGCAGATAGTGTGAATATGCCAAAGATAATACTGAAAGCGAAACTTGCTTTGCGTATGCTGATGCTTTTACCCATTTTGCAAGTCAAAGCAGATGCCACGCACAGAACCAACATGATGAGCGCTACGACTCCCCATGTATCACTGCTTGCAGTGCAGACCGCCTTTTTGAAGAAGGTGGTAAAAAATAGCCCAGTTGATGCGTTCAGGTTATCTTGCGTTTTGGTCTGTGAAAGTTGCAGATTGAATTGGGCATCATCGTCAGCAGGATTTATTCTGAGAGCCTGCTGATAACACCAAATGGCTTGTCCTATATTCTTAAGTCTGTAGTGGCAGTTACCCAAATTGTAGTATGTGGCCTCCAACTCCTTTGCGTTGTGGCTTACTTGGCCTTTTTGTGGCAAGAGTTGGGCATAGCTTTTAGCAGCTTGCACATAATCCTTTTGTTGGTAAGCTTGTTCAGCCTTGTCATTGGCTGTTTGTGCCGTTACATTCGTGGCAACCAGCATGACAAGTAATGATATGATGAAATTTCGCATCGAATTATTACGTATAGGTGAGAGTGAAAATAATGTTTAAGCCTTATTCTTCAAGGCATCATCAATCAACTTAATAACATCTTTGGCTTTGGCTAAAGTCTGAACTTTGTCAGCATCATTATTGGGAGCAAATTCAGCATATTGACAATAATCAGTAACTTCAAACAAGTTGTTGATGACCGTATCATCTATGTGCTTGTCTTGTAATAAATGCCGTATGCTGTCTTTGTTCATATCAGACTTTTGCAGACCGAAGTAAGTTGCCAAATAGTTGTCGATAGCTTGGCTTATTGTGCTATAATATTTGCCATTCTCTTGTCCTTTAGCCGTGGGGTCTGCCAGTCGGAGTGTGCGCATGGCATTCTTATATGCACGGCTGTTGTTATGCAGGGAGGTGTCATGTTGCTTCCTGTTCCAAATACTAACAAGTATCCATAAGACTATAGAGATGACAATGAGCAAAATGTTAAGCACAACATAGCTTGTGCTGCCCCAGGCCAATATAGAGCTATGTTCGGTAGGCTTGCATTTTCTAATATCACTCTTGAGCAAAGCTAACTGCTTTTCAACGTCGGCATTTGATTGTGAACCTTTGGATATGTGCAGTTTTACTGGGTTTGTACGTATGGTGCGGTAAGTACCAGTGGCAGAATCGAAAAACACGAAATCCGTAGCAGGTATCGTATAATCGCCCACGTTTCGTGGTACGAAGGTGTAATCAAAGGCCAACTGTCCATGCAGCCCGTCGGTGTTGACTTTCGTGTTGTCTGTCGTTTTGGCATCAAAGGTGTCAAAGTCTTTGGGGAAGTTAACCGTAGGGGCCGTGATGAGTTTAAGATTGCCTAATCCGCTAAGCGTAATGCGGTAAGTGGCCACATCATTTGTTTTGATATGACTGTTGAGTAATTCTCCTTGTATATTAAATTTGCCCACAGCTCCCGAAAAGTTTGCAGGACGTGGCATGGGCAGTGACGAAACTTGTATTTTCAGTGGCGCCACACTGCGGCGTACTTGCACCCCAATAGTACCTCCGCCATTGAAAAAAGCATCGGCCAAATCCATTGTATGGTCTTGTTGCACTACAGCACAATCAAAGGTTATGCTCGGAATGGTAATGCTGCCGCTATGCTGTGGAAAAACTAAGTATTGTAGAATTGTTCCGGTACGATATGCAGCACCGTTCCGGTGTTCAAGAGTAGTCTGAATTTGGTTGCCAGGCAAAGGTAACTCTTGTGAAATGAGACCTTTGAAATCGGGCTTTTGAACCAAACTCGTATTCGACAATCCCACCCCCACACGGGCATGTATGCGGTAGGTCAATAAGATGGCCTCTTGTTCATATACTTTAGTACGGCTGGGAGTTACATCTATAAAAAGGTCGCGTTGCGTCACCTTGCTGCCAGCCTGTTGCAGTTGGTCATAGCTTGTATTATTTTGTGATGCACTGCTGTGACTGCCTGTGCCGCTATTACCGCCAGATTGTGCGTGCAGACTGACAGGGCGGCTGTGCAAAGTGCGACCATTAACTTGCACGGTGGCTGCGCCAATAGTTATATGCCCGCTTTTGCGTGCAGACAGTATGTATGTGTAAGTAGTACTTTCGTTGTGTGATGCTCTGCCGTTAACTATTTGATAGTTACTTGATGTAAATGTGCTTGGGCCACTCAACACCTCAAAAGCCGAGAGTGAGGGTGGGGTAAAGCCCTTGACATCGCTGCTCGTTACCGTAAAGGTCAGGCGATAGTAGCCGCCCACCTCCTCAATGTTGGCTTTGAATGATTGTGCACAAGCATTGATGCAGGCAAAAAGTGCTATGAATAATGTGGCAAGGTGCGAAAGAAGCATATGTCCTTTGTCCTTTATATTGTATATGTCAGAAATGTTAGTAGAGATATATGGCATGTGTTCAATAAAATCTTGTTTTCCTTTCGTGCAAGGCTATGTGTCGTATCACCAATTCTTGTCCTTGCTGCGTTGCCTGGGTTGGTGCTGTTTGAGCTTTTCAAGCGCTCTACGCTCTGCTTGCCTTGCCAAATTCATATATTGCTCAGTTTGCTGCTTGTCTTGCTGCTTGTTGCTGTTGTTCTTTTGTTGTTGCTGTTGCTGTTGCTGTTGCTGCCCGTTCTGTTTGTTCTTTTGTTGTTGTTGCTGCTTTTGTTGTTGCTTGTTCTGCTGCTTGTTGTTAGTGCTTTCTTTAAGTTGCTTTTGGCACAGGGCCAAATTGTAACGGGTGCGGTCGCTATGTGGTTCAAGTCGCAGTGCTTGTTTGTATTGCTCAATGGCGGTACGCAGTAACTGTTGTTCTTGTTCGCGACTTTGTAAGGCCGCTCTTTGGCTAATGTATCCACGATTATGCCAAGCCATAGACCGGACTTGTGGGTTAGTTTCAATCTGCGTCACCTTGTTGTACAGACTGTCTGCCCCCCTTACATCACCTTTAGCCAGATACGCATCGGCCAGATTAAACATGGCTCTGCTGTTATTAGGTGCCTCTTTCAACAGTCGCAAGTAATATTGTTCAGCTTTGTCAGTCTGTCCTTTATGGAATTTCTGATTTCCAATATGCGTATACCTATATATCCAATTTTGAGCGTGCACACTTGTAGCCAGATTGGGCGACAAGCATGCTAAAACTATGATAATGTATGTAATAATGCCAGACCGTATCATTTGTTGAATATTTTGAACTTGTTAAAGAACGCATTTTTTGTGTCATTAATACATGCCTCAATAATAAGCAAAAGCAAGGCAATCAAGGCTACGGCTTGAAATTGCTCGTTGCGTGCAGTATATGAGGTTGTAGTAGATGACTGCTTAAGTTGTTTGAGTTGTGCCTGCAGTTCGTCTTGTGCACTATTGCTTTGGTCAAGATGCAGGTAAAGTCCTTTTCCGGCTTGTGCTATGTCACGGCACATTTGTTCGTTAAGTGCGGTGTGCACAACTTGTCCATTGGCGTCAGTCAGTGGACCATTTGCGGTAGGAATTTCGCTTCCTTGTGTAGTGCCCACCCCAATCACATATACATTTATGCCTGCCTTGGCTGCGGCTTTGGCAGCCTCTTCGGCGCCTCCCTCATGGTTCTCGCCATCAGTTATGAGTATGATAGCCTTGCCCACGTCCTTGTTCTGTGTAAAACTCTTACACCCCAGGTCAATGGCGGCTGCAATATCAGTGCCTTGCATGGTAACCATGCCTGCCGACAACGCGTCAATAAATGTTTTGGCTGCAGCATAGTCCGATGTGATAGGCAGTTGCGGGTATGCTTCACCGGCAAATACACCAAGTGCCACCTTATCGTTTTTCATCTTGTCCACCATGTTGGTCACAAGCAGTTTGGCACGATCCAAACGCGATGGCTGCACATCGTTGGCAAGCATAGAGTTTGACACGTCTACCATCACAACCGCTTCAATGCCGTTAGCTGTTTCGGTTTGTTGTTTTGTACCATAGAGCGGACGTGCTATGGTCAGAACGAGTGCAGCTACAACAAGCATGAGCAAGCCAAAGCGTATGTGTTTGCGCCATTTAGATCGTCCAGGCATTAAGGCCATAATTCGGTCACGATTGCCCAGTACAGCCATCTTCTTGCGCTGGCGTATTGTTTGATAAATGTATATGATGCAGCACAAAGGTATGAGCAGTAACCAATATAGGTTGTGTGGACTTTGAAATATTAGCATAAATAATATCTATAAGTAGATGTTCAAAACTTATACGTTTTATAAACGTTTGAACCACGTGATGCGCAGCAGCGTATCAATCAGCATTACTATCAATGCAGCAATGGCAAAGGGCATGTAAGCCTCGTAGTGTCGGTTGTGGTTGTTGACCTTCAATTTCGATTTCTCAAGTTTATCAATGTCGGCATACACCTTCTTCAATGATGAGCGTGAGGTAGCCTTATAAAAAGTTCCCCCAGTTTCATGTGCTATCTGTTTGAGAGTAGTTGGGTCCACTGTATCATCAACTTGTTGGGTGTAAACTTCGCCATTGGGCAGTTGAGCCACAGGCACGTTCACCTTACCTTCTGTGCCTAACAATATGGTATAAATGCGTATGCCAAGAGATTTGGCCATGTCGGTGGCCATTAAGGGAGAAATTTCGCCAGTATTGTTTGCTCCATCAGTAAGCAGTATGATAACTTTGCTTTTGGCTTGGCTGTTATTCAAATGCGACACGGCGCTTGCAATACCCATACCTATAGCTGTGCCAGGCTGTATGATGCCATCGTTTTGCAGTGAACAGGTGGCACCCTTAAAACTTCGCATCAGCGTACCATGGTCGGTTGTAAGTGGGCACTGTGTGTAAGCTTCTCCGCCAAACAGCGTAAGGCCGATGTTGTCATTCGGTCGGTTGTTGATAAACTCCAGAGCTACATCCTTGGCGGCAGATATACGGTTGGGCGAAATATCGGGAGTGGCCATAGACGTTGAAATGTCGAGTGTCATCATGATGTCTATGCCTTCAGTTTCGCCTGTGTGCCAATAGTGGTCGCTTTGTGGGCGTGCCAGCACCATCACTATGAGCACAAAACTCACAACGTGCAGGAAGAAAGGCAGGTGAATGAGACGTGTGCGCCAGGTCGACGGTGCATGGCGAAAGGTTTCGGTGCTTGCCCATAATATATGGCTTTCGCGTTTTGAACGAAACAGGAAGTACCATATAAAATAGGGCACAAGCAGCAAAAGTAGCAAAAAGTATGTAGGCGATGCGAATGTCATAATAAAATGCTGATTAAGCAAAACTGCAATAAATAAGGTACAGATTGTATGCGCATAATGCCAGTGTCGCTATAGCCAGGCCGCATGATGCCACACGCATAACGTTGCGCCAAAAAATCTGTTTTTTGTTTGAGAGTGACACATACTCGATGCGCGGTTTGGGCATTTGCTTAGGCTCAAGTTTTGTAGCCTGCACGTAGTTCATTGCTTGTACAAGACTGCGGTCCTGCTCAGACATCGTAGTAGTATGCTTGGCAAATTTCACCAAGTCAGCTGTAATAAGCACAGTCTTCAATTCAGCAATAGCCTCTTCGTTCTTAAGTTGGTATAGGTTATCCAGAATTTGACTGGTCGTCATTTCTTTGGCATTAAAGCCGAAGCGTTTCTCGATGTATGCGCGCAAGGTGTCGGTCAAGGCCATGTAGTACTGCTTGGTGTCATCTTGTGGCTCGAGCTTTATCTTTTCTATTTGGTCAATGGCCGTTACGTGTGCAGGGGTGGGAGGCATTATAACCATGCGGCGTGTTATCAATTTAGGGTCGGTAAGTCGTATTGCCATCATGACAACCGCAGTCAGCATCAGCATGCAAGCCAGTGCTATTAAAGTAATAGTCCAACTCCATTCAAATGGTTGCTCCACCACATCGTGAGGCCCGTTAAACTTGTCTGGGTGGTTCAAATCCACTGGTACGGTGTTAACCTTGATACCAATGTTGCCCCTTGACAGATAGGTTTTGCCGTCAACTTTCACCTTGAAAGGGGGAATGTTGTACATGGCAGAGTCAAAAGACGTGATGGTATAGCGGCGCGTCAGCTGAATGCGTTTGCCATTGTTGAGCATGGTTGTGTCAATGCGTCCGCAGTCAATAACTTCAACGCCCGGTACAAGTTGCTGCTGAGGTTGAAAATATGGAAAATCAACGCGCTGGCGTGCATTTGCCGTACATTTAACGGTAAGTTGAATTTGTTCGCCTATCAAGAAACTGGCCGTATCTGTACGTGCCTCAACAACAACCTGTGCCGAGACGACGGTATTAAAGCACATTGATAATAGTATGACCAATGTGGTAGCCAATTTCGATATAAGGCAATGTGAGAATCCTCTCTTCATAATAAAATAGGTCAGCGTTGGGCAAAAAGGTTCATGAGCGGGCGCACATAATCCGCGTCTGTGGCGATAGACGTATAGTCAACTTTGCTCTTACTGAAGCGAGTGGCCAATTCCTCATTGTGTGCTTGCCACCACTTTTGCTGATGTTGGCGAGTGGCTTTGCTTGATGTGTCAAGATATTGCTCGTGTCCTGTTTCAGCGTCTGTTACTTTTATTAGTCCAATGTCGGGCAATGAGGCCATACATTGGTCGTACAAGTGCAGTGCCACCACGTCATGTTTGCGTGCGGCCACCATGAGCGGGCGCGAATAATCGTCGGTGGTAAGGAAGTCGCTCAACACAAAGGCTATGGATCGTTTGGTCATGATTTTTACAAGATACTCCAAAGCCATGCCCACATTCGTACGGTTGCCTTGTGGCTTGAAGTCAAGCAGCTCCCTGATGATGTAAAGCACATGCTTGCGCCCTTTTTGTGGCGGGATAAACTTTTCGATGCGGTCGGTAAAGAATATCACACCTATCTTGTCATTATTCTTCATGGCCGAAAAAGCCAACGTTGCCGCAATTTCAGTAGCCAATTCGCGCTGTGTGCGTTGGTGGGTACCGAAATTTTGACTGGCAGACAAGTCTATAAGCAGCATGAGTGTCAACTCACGTTCTTCTTCAAACACCTTTACGTATGGCCGGTTCATACGAGCCGTTACATTCCAATCGATGTCGCGTATGTCATCGCCAGGTTGGTATTCACGCACTTCGGCAAATGACATACCACGGCCTTTGAAGGCTGAGTGGTACTCGCCTGCAAAAATATTGTTGGTGATGGCCTTTGTCTTAATTTCAATACTGCGAACACGGCGTAGAAGTTCCGAAGTATCCATCTGTTGCTGTATGTTTGTAAATGCTTTGTTTTGCCTGTAGATTAACACGTTGGTGCATGGCCCTGTCATAGGGTCTCACGCGGTAGCCTATTCCCTGTTTAGGGCACTTCAACTTTGTTGAGAATTTCCTTGACAATGTCATCAGCCTTGATGTCCGATGCTTCTGCTTCGTACGACAAGCCAATGCGGTGGCGAAGCACGTCGGCTGCCACCTCGCGCACATCTTCAGGTACAACGTATCCGCGGCGCTTGATAAACGCACAAGCACGGGCGGCCAGAGCCAAGTTGATGCTGGCACGTGGTGAACCGCCAAACGAAATATAGTTTTTGAAATCCTTGAGCTTGTATTGCTCTGGATATCGTGTGGCAAAGACTATGTCGGCAATGTATTGCTCAATACGCTCATCTATGTATACCTGTTTTACCAGTTGACGTGCTTTCAGTATGCGGTCGGTGTCAATGACAGGTGACACGTGGCTAAAACTGTCGTTGATGTGTGCACGCATGATTCTCTTTTCCTCATCAATGGTCGGATAGTCAATGATGACTTTCATCATGAAACGGTCAACTTGCGCTTCGGGCAGTTCGTAAGTGCCTTCTTGTTCAATAGGGTTTTGGGTGGCTAACACCAAGAAGGGATTTGGCAGTGCAAATGTGTTGTCACCGATGGTTACTTGATGCTCTTGCATGGCTTCGAGCAGTGCACTCTGCACTTTAGCTGGTGCACGGTTGATTTCGTCGGCCAGTACAAAGTTTGCAAAGATGGGGCCTTTCTTGACCTTGAAACTCTCATCTTTCTGGCTATAAATCATGGTGCCTATAACGTCTGCCGGCAGCAGGTCGGGGGTAAATTGCAAACGTCCGAATTTGGCGTCAATCAGCGAGGCCAATGTCTTGATGGCCAGCGTCTTGGCCAAACCTGGCACACCTTCGAGTAGTATGTGACCATCAGAGAGGAGACCAATAAGAAGCGAGTTGACGAGATGTTTCTGTCCGACAATGGTGCGGTTCATGCCCTCCACCAAGTCTGTAATAAAGCCTGTTTCAGCCTCAATTTGTGCATTGAGCAGGCGTATGTCTATTGTTTCAGCCATGTGGTTGTTACTTGTTTTTTGTTCGTTGTGTGTTGCGTCACGCTCAAGATAATGTTGTGGTACAAGAGCGTGTAAATGCAAAATTACGTCTTTTGCATTGACGCGCAATCCTATATCTATTTAATTTTCGCTAATTCACAAAATTCCACGACACGCCAAAGTGTATAGTCAAGCGGTTGAGCGGGTAGTGTGGCACAAGGAATGGGCGTCCTGCACCTGACGAATAGTTGACGTGTGATGCCATCAAATAAAAGCGTGTGCGTTTAAGATGGAAATTAGCGTATGCATTGATTATAGGGTAGTTGCCAACACGGGTGGCGTATTGCGCGTCTTGCACAGCAAATTGTCCGATGATGGGCGAGTAGGCAGGTGCAGCGTAGCGCGTAAAGTAGCGCACGTCGGCACCGATCTCGGTGCGCAGCACTTTAGCAATGTGAAACAAAAGGTAGACATTGCTATATGCAGAGAATGCCGGCACAGGGTAAACGGCTTTGTTGCTGCTCACCTGGTAGGCAAGTTCATTCTCCCAATTAAATATGCCCCAATGAAAATTTTGGTTGAGCGTGATGCCCAGTAATTGTACATTCTTGCTGGCTTGTGCCACACCTATGGCGTGACGATATGAGGTGTAGCTGTCGCTGTTTTCGAATGGCGTCAGGGTCTCCTCAAAGTAGGTATAGTTTTGAATGTTCTCAAGCGATACACCTATTTGAGTGTCCTTATAGCGTAGGCTGGCGTTGACGCGGGCATGGAACATTTTGTTCAAATTGTCATTATCCCACCAGGCATTACGGGCCATGTAGTGGCGGTAGTAAAACGATGGGCGCTCGTTGCGTACAAAGCCGTTAACCACGAATTGCAGTGAGTCTTTCTTGATGGGGATATTCAGCTTGGCATTGCCTTCCACATTAAATTCGCCCCAGTCGCTGCCAGTTGTACGCAACTCACCCAACACATTGTAAGTTATGACTTTACTCTGTGTTGACAGTATTTGGGCGCCAACAGTAAAGTAGTTTTCTACAAATTTGCGCTTGTCGGCAGCGGTAAAAGATGGAGATTTGAAATCGAATTTGGCCAATTCGTGTTTGCCAAACAGGCGGAGCCCCATCTTCATCCAGCGATTCATGCCCTCGTGCAATTCCACGGCAAAGGTGTTTTCAATGCCCAAATGGTGCGTGCGGTCAAGTGCAGAGTCGCCCGGCAGATAAAAATCGTTGAAATAGCCTGGTGAATTGCTGTTGTTCGCCTCGTTCGAAATGAAGCGGCGTGTGTTATCGTCAACGCAGAGTGTGTGAATAAAACTGCTTACCGGCACAAATTCGCTTGTGATTTTGAGCGTGTCGTTGTCGGTGTGTACGGGCACGTTCTCTGCTCTGTCTTTCGGAACACGTGGCTGGGCTATTGTGCTGACCATGGTTGTGTCCTTGGTCTGTGTGGCAGCTGCTGCGGCGGCCATTTGCTTTACGACAGCCTCGGGCACAATCTGGCCTTTTGCATCGCGAAAACGATGAAATCCCAAGCTGTACCGGTGTGTCAAAAACACCTTGTTGCCTCCAATCTTGTTCCATGCCTTAGCCAGATTGATGGGCATGTCGCCTGTGCCGTAGCGTGTAGGAAATATTTCGGGGCGGTTGACGTAGTCATCGTTCTCGATGCCGCCATTTTCACGTGTTTTCAGATAAGTGTGTTGCACGTAAGCATGCATCTGGTAGTTGTCGCTGCGGTATGAGGCATAAACCATACCGTTGAAGTCGGCTGTAGATTGCCCTTCGTAGTAGCCTCGACCATAGAGGTAGTCGGCATTAAAGCCCAAACCCAACTTTTTGCCGGCGTTAACGGCGAACATGGCCTTTAGGCGGTCTTCACCATTTTGCTTGTTGCCACACGAATGGTAGGTAAGTGTGGTGAATGGTGATTTGGTGTTGGTGAACAAAAGCGCGTCCGTACTTTTGAGAAAATAGTCGTAGGGTGTTTTGAAGATGAATGGTGCGCTTTGCATGTTTACCCCCTGCTCGTTGAAGAAATGGCTGATACGCGGTGCGCCCAGGTTGCCGGTGAAATTGTAATGCCCTGTGACACCCATCGTCTGGTTCTCGTTTTGAAAACGGTGCGGAATGGTATCATAGGTGGCAGGTATGATGTCGCCAAAGCGTGGACTGATGTGCCATGCGTAGAGGCCTTCGGGCACACCGGTAGTCTCTACACTGTCGCTTGAAAAACCGCCATTGCGCTCCTCCGCATTGAGGTAGGGGTTGATGGTGTGAATATTCTGTGCTTTGCTGCCAAGGCAAAACAGGGTAGAGACAACAAGGATTATTATGTGTATGTGATGTTGTGTCATACAGTATAAGGGGTAAGAATATGAATTTCTTATAAGCAAATTGCTTTGTAAGTCGTATTACCAGGTTCGTCTTGTACAGAACAGTCCTGATGCACTTTACTCTCTATCGCGCGCACGCGTCCGTCGTTTTTGCCAGTTTTGTCTACACTCTGCACTAATTATGCGTAAGCCATTGATTATCAAATGACTAAAGCGTGCAGACAACGTGCAAGACACTCTACACTTAAGTTGCACTCGTGGCACAGGTGTAAGCGCTTGTACTTGGGCCTTTTCAAGTCTGCATTTCTGTGCAGGGAACTTGTGAATGCGGTTACGGGAGGTGGAATTTTCAGTTACGGCAGGGCGTCACGCCAGTCGGAGAAACTGTTTTCACTACCTGTGCATACTGTGCAAACTACTTGCTTGTGCAAGTGTAGACAGGAGTGCAGACAGTATTGTTAAGTGTCTACACTCATAAAACTGTTGGTTATCAAGTTGCTATGTACAGATAGTGTAGGATGTAGACAATTTGACAAAATTAAAATTGTAGGGGCGAAATCATTTGTATTTCTCGATAAAGTTGTCTACACTTTTATCACCCAAATCTTTAGCGCGTTGCAGGTATTTCAATGCTTCGGCTTTGTGTTTGAGCTCGCCATGTGCCACACCTATAATTTTATAACAGTCGGCATTGTCGCCCCATTGTGTCAACACCTTTTGTGCCGCGTCAATGGCACGTTGGTATTCACCCACGTTGAGCAGCAATGCGGCTTCGTCAATCTGGTAGGGGAGTGGCTGTTCTGCAATGGCTATGGCCGTGTGTAAGTCGTCGAGCGCTTGCTGATACATGTGTGCCTTTTCTTCGGCCTGCGAGCGCAGGTCGTAAAATCGGTCTGTCAAATTGCGCGGGCCGATCATTTGCTCGTATTGGTTATAGTCGGCTACAGCATCGCGATATCTTTCGGCTTTCAGCAATCGTTGTGAACGTTCCAAGTAGAACTGCGCGTACTGTGTATTGTTGTTTTGCGGAATGCGGTTGATGCAACTGTCGAGCAGGGCTATTACCTGCTGGTTGTCGCCCTTGGCCATCTCGAGCGAACGCGCTGCCGAAAAGTAGGTTTCGCTGGTGGCAAACGCGGCATCATGGCATGCTGTGATGAAACTGGTATATGCGCCCTGGTAGTTGCGGGCGGCATATTGGCAGTTGCCCTTTTGCACCATGTATAGCGCCATAGGTTTGGCTTTGTATGCCAAATCGGCCTCATGCTCTGCACGTGCCAAATTCCAGTCTTGGCCAAGTGTGGAATCTTTTCCTGCAGCCATGACATTGCGGTAGATGCTGCTACTTATGGCATAGTGTACAGCATCTTCGGTTTGTGCTGTGGTGTCTGTGCAAGTTGTACTCTTTGACAAGGCTGTGGCATAGTCGTTGTTGGCCTTTTCGAGTTGTTTCTTGCCGGCCCAATATTGTGCACGTTGTACGTAGCCATCGGGCATGTCGGGGTATTGTGCTATAAAATCGGCATAGGCTGTTGTGCAGTTCAGAGAGTCGGTCGTAGGCAGCATGAACAGATAGTTGAGTGCTGCCTGCTTGTCGTCAGGTATGGCACGGGGAATTTTTAATGCTGCCAAATCGCTGTTGAATGCCGATGCGGCAGTAATGTTGAGTGCATTGATAAAACGTGCGTCTATGGCGCAGGCTTTGGTCGCGTTTTTCTCTACATTTTGTTGCACCACGCCAACCAGTGAGCCATCTTGGTCAATTAGTGGACACCCATAGTTGTGACTGTCGTTGCCAGCGCTAATATGGTAATATGCCAGGGCGTTAAATGCCTCGGTACTGTCAACTGTGGCAAATGGCATGATGGCCTTTTTGTTGGTAGTATAGCTCTGCAGCGTTAACTGTTGTCCCGTTGTGGCTGGCATGGTGACAATGTGATAATAGGCATTGTCCTTTACACCGTCGACGCGGAATTTGACAAGGTCGGTGGTGGCATTGGCTCCCAAAATGCGGTTGACGTTGTATTTTTTGCCTTTAGCATCAACCACTTCGGCACGGGTTGCATCTTTCAGCGTGCTGTAAGCACATACCGCGCTGCCATTGTTGTCAACGTAAAATGCTACGTCCGACTTGATGAGCTTGCCTTCGGCGTTGTAAGTAAACAGGTTGAGCATGGCCTTGTATGCCTCCTTTGTGGAAAGGTCGTTTGCGGCTTGTGCCATGTGGCCGTATGTAGTTGTAAAGAGTAGTGTTGCGATGAAAACCTTTTTCATTGTATGTAGGGGAATGTTGTGTAGTTAAGCTTGTGCCATTAGTGCTTTTGCATTGTCAATGGCAGCATCAGTCAGCTCGGAACCAGAGAGCATGTGCGCAATTTCTTCAACGCGCTGCGCTTGGGTAAGCGGAATGATGTGGCTGCGTGTAAACCCTTCGCTGTCTTCCTTGTACACCAGCATGTGGTGGGCTCCTCGTGCAGCAATTTGTGGCAGGTGGGTGATGCAAATCACTTGGCAGTTGGCAGAAATGCCTTGCATGACTTGTGCCATACATTCGGCCATGGTGCCTGACACACCGGTGTCAATCTCGTCAAAGACAATAGTTGGCAAGTTGGTGCGTTTGGCAATAAGTGATTTGAGTGCTAACATCATGCGTGCAATTTCACCACCTGATGCAATGGCGCTGACGTCCTGCAATGGCACATTCTTATTGGCTGAAAATAGGAATATGACATTGTCATTGCCACTTACGTCGGGGGCGGTACGAGGTGTTATTTGCATTTCCATGCGGGCGTTTGGCATGCCCAGCGTGGTAAGCACCTTGATGAGTTCCTGCTCCATTATTTTGGCTGCAGCCTTGCGCTCTTTGCTTAATTGGGCCGCCAACTTGTTGCGCAGTGCGCGCAGACGTTCGACTTCGGCTTGTTGCTTTTTAATATCCTCCTCAATGTTCTCGATAGAGTCAAGTTCAAGGCGTAGCTTTTCTGCGATGTCAAGGACGTCGGCTATGGTCGTAGCATTGTGCTTTTGCTCGAGTTCGTATATGATGTTAAGCCTTTCTTCTACATAATTGAGCCTTTGTGGGTCGTACTCGATTTCTTCGGCTTTGCTTTCAACTTCAGCCTCGATGTCTTCCACCTCAATGCGCACGCTACGCAGTCTTTCGGCCAAGTCGGTGGCTTCGGGGTAGTTGTCGCTTATGGCCTCGAGAGTCTCTGCAGCTTGCCTCAGGTTTTGTGAGAGACTCATTTCGTCGGTGTTAAGCAGCCCTTTAGCTTGGTAAAAGGCTTGCTTTATGTCCTCGGCATGTGCGAGCAGGTGCTGTTCGTTTTCAAGCGCATCTTGCTCATCGGGTTGCAGTTGTGCTTCGTCTATTTGGTTAAGCTGGAATGTGAGATATTCTTGGTCGGTACGTCCCTTAATGCTGCGCTCTTGTAATTGTGACAACACCTGTTCGGCTTGCTTGCACTGCCCGTACAAGCATTTGTAGTCGCTGACCGCTTGAGGGTGGGCTGCAATAATGTCGAGCGTGTCGATGAGAAAATGCTCATTGCGTATGAGCAGGTTTTGGTGTTGCGAATGAATGTCGATGAGTGAGGCTCCAATCTCTTTAAGTTTGGCCGCAGGGACAGGTGTGTCGTTTATGAAAGCACGGCTTTTGCCCGACTGTAATACTTCTCGCCGTATGATGCAGTCAGTGGCATCGAAGTCAATATCGTTGCGTGCAAAGAAGGACTCAAGTCCGAGGTTCTCGATGTTAAATGAGGCTTCAACGGTGCACTTTTTTTCGCCAGACTGAATGGATTTGGCATCTGCACGTCCGCCCAATAGTAAATTGAGGGCTCCTAACATGATGCTTTTGCCCGCACCCGTTTGTCCGGTTATGACGGTGAACCCTGAATTAAAGTCGATGTCCAGGTGTTCAATGAGTGCGTAATGTGATATTGTGAGATGATGAAGCATATTCAGTTGTATGTGACTATTATTGTGCGCTTAATAAAAATAGGAGCAGGAATCTGTTATATGATTAACTCCTGACTTTGATAGTGCTTGGGTTGAACGCACGCACACGTTAGTTCTTGATTGTTCTCAGCTTTACTTATAAAACAGAATTTGTAGAACCACCCTTATTAGATGTCGCGCCAATATGAACTCTGCGAAGCATTAATTTTAGTAAGTATGTTGACAATGTTCTCTTTTTCGCTTGATGTGGTATGTCCTTTGTATATGTTCATAATCTCATCGCGCTTGAACTCTGTAAAGATTTGCGGAAGGGCACTCATTGTCTTGTTTTCGTGCGCCTGTTTCAGTAGTTCAATAGCTTGGGTTATGCCTGCTCGTCCACGTTCGGTGTTTTCGCTCATCACATCAAGTCCTTGCCGATAATAGGTATAGAGCATTTTGTGATATGGCTCCATACCGCCGTCGAGCAGGTCGGTGATTATGGCGTGGCGATTTTTGTTATCTTCAAAGGCCTTCCACCCCTTTTCGTTGAGGCTTTGCGCACTATTGACAATGTCTTGGCACATTTTGAAGTATTCGGTACCGCCAGATGGTGACATGGAATCCATGTCGTAACCTATAATCATGTATACGTAGTAGGCAAGCATGGCGGTAAGATTATTGTCAATCACGTCTGCTCTGAAGTCCAACTGATCGTATTCTTGATAGGTGAAATTGAAATTAGGGTCGTTAAAGGCAAAGCAAGTGGTGGTGTAATTGGCACCATATACGGGACGCGTGCTTTGTACGTTTAGTGTGCCCTGAAACGTATTGTCTGAGGGGGAGTATTTCTTTATAGTAATGGCAAAGGTACAGCTGATACGCTCGTTCTTCTTGAATTGCATATTGGTCCATTGCCTGTCATTCAAAAATTGCTCCAAGGTGGTTTTGAGCGTTTCAAACACAGAGGTGCTTGTTCCTTGCACTTGTTGGTGATTGATGCTCACACGGGCATCAAGCTCTTGTGCCTGCATGGGGGCAGAAAGGCTTAGCAGGCTGATTGCACATGTTATGTGAAATAGGTGTTTAAGCATGATGTTCAGATAAAGTCAACAATGTCATCGGCCACTTCGGTTTTGCTCTTGAGTGGAAAGTCCTTTTGGGTGCCATCGGCAAACAGTAGTGTGACCTTGTTGGTGTCGCAGGCAAAACCGGCTCCAGGGGTACGAAGTGAGTTGAGCACGATGAAATCAAGGTTTTTCCGCTTTAGCTTGTCGGTTGCGTGTTCCAATTCGTGGTCCGTTTCGAGAGCAAACCCTACCAATTTTTGGTCGTCGCGCTTGATTGCTCCCAAAGCACGTGCAATGTCGTGGGTGGGTATGAGGTCAAGATGCAAACCACCCGATCCCTCGCGTTTAATTTTATGTTCGGCTGTTTCGGCTACAGTGAAATCGGCTACTGCCGCACACAGTATACCTGTGTCGCAATGCGGAAAGATGCTCGTGGCAGCTTCGTACATTTGCTGCGCGCTTGTTACATCGGTACGCTTGATGTGAGGGTGGTGGGTTTGCATGGCCACAGGACCAGCTATTAGTTCAACCTCAGCGCCTCGTGCGGCGCATGCTTCGGCCAGGGCAAAGCCCATTTTACCTGTTGAAAAATTGCCAATGAACCTGACTGCATCTATTTTCTCGTATGTAGGGCCAGCTGTTATAAGCACGCGTTTGCCCGTCAAGTCATGTCCGCTCTGTTGTGCATCTTGCAACTTGAAGAAATGGTTGAGCACATTGAATATGTTCTCAGGCTCTTCCATGCGTCCTTTGCCCACCAGGTGGCTTGCAAGTTCGCCATCAGCCGCCTCAATGATGTGGTTGCCGTATTGGCGGAGGGTTTGCAGGTTAGCCTGTGTGGCGGGGTGACGGTACATATCAAGATCCATGGCAGGGGCGATGAATACGGGGGCTTTCATTGAAAGGTAAGTAGTGATGAGCATGTTGTCGGCTATGCCATGTGCCATTTTGCCCAGTGTTGATGCAGTGCAAGGAGCAATAACCATGGCATCAGCCCACAGCCCCAGGTCGACGTGACTATGCCACGACCCGTCGCGTCGTGAAAAGAAGTCGCTGACAACGGGGTTTGATGTAAGTGTGGACAGTGTTACAGGGGTGATAAATTCTTTGCCGGCAGGTGTGATGACTACCTGCACTTCGGCACCAGCTTTGATGAGCAGTCGTATGAGTGAACATGCTTTGTAGGCGGCTATGCTGCCGGTGATGCCTAAAACTATCTTTTTTCCTTTCATGTAATTACTTGTTCTTGTCAGATATGGTGGGTGAGCAAACAATAATGGGGGACGAATGTCATGGTGTCATCTTATGCAAACTGCCGTTTGGGCTGCTTGTTATGACCATTCGTCCCCTCTCATTCTTTGTTATTACACCCCGCGCAATTTGAGGCGCATAAATGTCTGTTTGGTATTTTGCGTGAAGTCGCCTTGCATAATCCATGCAAAGTAGCCAGGATCGCGTTGTAGGACATCAGCCACTGCGCGTCCGCGGTATTTGCCAAAGTTGATGGTCTCGACACCCTGGTCGTTGTAAACGATGCGTCCGGCTAAATCTACATTGCGGGTACGGCGCGAAAACTCTGCCAGAAAAGGCACGCTGTTTTTGAGCTCGGTGTCATAACGGTCAAGTTGTGCCTCGAGCACTTCGAGTGTTGCGCGTGTATCGGCTTCGGCTGTGTGGGCGTCGTTCAGATCTTTGTGGCAATAGAATTTGTAAGCCGCGGTAAGGTCACGTTTCTCCATTTTGTGAAAAATGCCTTGCACGTCAACAAACTTTGCATCTGTGACATCGTAATCTACGCCAGCGCGGATAAATTCCTCGACGAGCAGTGGTATGTCAAAATGGTTAGAGTTGAAGCCTGCGAGGTCGCTCCCTTGGAACGTTTGTGCCAATTCTGCAGCATGTTCTTTGAAGTGCGGGCAGTTAGCAACATCTTCATCATGTATGCCATTTACTGCAGAGGCTTCTTCTGAAATATGTCGTTCGGGATTGAAACGTTGTGTCTTGACCGTTTCTGTTCCATCAGGATAGAGTTTGATGTAACAGAGCTCGACAATACGGTCTGTTGCGACATTAAGGCCGGTTGCCTCGATGTCGAAAAATATGATTGGCCGAGAAAGTGATAGTTTCATTTCTCTTGTGTTGTAAAATATGCTCATTGTTAGTTGGTGCAGACTGTTATGGATAATACGAAGAATATTTGGCGTATTAAGAACAGCTGCATCAACTAACGCAAAATAAGATGTTTGTATATTAGATAGCAGTTTAGTCGTTAAAGACAGAAGGCATGATCAGCATAAGTACTTCTTCGCCCTCTTTCTGCTTGGCCGGTACGATAAGACCAGCACGGCTGGGATCAGACAGTTTGAGCGTAATGTCGTCGCCCTCGATGTTGTTTATCAAGTCAAGCAGCACCGAACCCTTGAATGCGATGCGCATGGGGGTGCCCATATAATCGCAGAGCATATTTTCCTCTGCTGACTTTCCGAAGTCTATGTCCTGGCTTGATATGTTCATAGTGTTCGGCCCCAGACGGAACTTGACAAGTACGGCTTGTGCGTTGGCAAAGACTAAAACACGACGCAGTGCGCTGACGAGTGCCAGACGGTTGACTGTGACAATGTTGGGATTGTCTTGAGGTATGACGCTACGATAGTTGGGGAAACGGCCCTCAACCAATCGGCTTGTGAGCGAATATTCTTCGGTGTGAACAATGGCCGTACGTTGACCAATGCTGAAATGCACGTTGCCTTCGGCTTTGGCCAGCATGCCCTTGAGTAGTGAGGCAGGGCGTGTGCCAAGCAGGTAGCTGCCTTCAGCATTAAGTTCGGGCATGGCGAGCTTGGTGAGAGCCAATTGGTTGCCGTTGCTTGATACAAGCGACACCTCTTGACTGTGAATGTCAAAGCAAATAGTGTTGAGCTGCGGACGCAAGGTGTCATTGGCAGCTGCTATCATGCAACGTGTAATGCTTGGTACGAGTTTTTGACACTCTAAATCAAATTCAAGTCGAGTCTCGTCAGAGATGGCGGGAGTAGGGTATTCCTCGGCACTCTGTCCCATGAGCTTGTATTGGCCGTTTTGGTATTCAACAGTCAACTCGTAGCTTTCGGTGTTAAGGTAGCACTCGAGTGGCTGATCCGGAATTTCTTTGATGGCATCTTGCAAAGTCTTGGCATTAACCGCAAAGCGTACGTCGGAGTCGCATTCGTTAAGTTCGGCCTTGGCTGTGAGCGTAGTATCGTTGTCAGACGCTGTGATGGTCAGGGTGGTGCCTTGTATGTCGAAGCAGAAACAGTCTAAAATAGGAATTGTGTTTTTCTGCACAATGACACGGCCGATGGTCATCAGTCGTGAAGAAAGAACGGAACTGGATATAACAAATTTCATGTGGAGGAATTTGGTTTGTTTTAGTTGTTTTGTTTGTATGGCAAAATTACGAAAAACAACTGAGCGAGCGAATTTTTCAACTCAAAAAAGCAGTGGGTGAAAGTTTTTTCGTAACTTCGCGACAATATTAAAAATCAAATCAATTATTGCAAAATGGAAATCTCAGGAAAGATTATCGTGGCCACAGAACCGCGCACAGGAACATCAGCTCGAACAGGCTCTAAGTGGGTGGCTCAGGATTTTGTTATTGAAACTCACGAGCAGTATCCCAAGCGCTGTGTGTTCGGCGTATTTGGCGAAGATCGTCTGAGGGAATTTAATATCAATGTAGGTGACGAATTGACTGTATCTTTTGATATT
>UMHE01040782.1_pt1 | contig 24945 bp, 21 predicted proteins | sample 1965451 | NCBI WGS metagenome assembly UMHE01 (sample SAMEA4836090, study PRJEB28245) | human gut metagenome | biome: gut microbiome; material: fecal sample | place: Denmark | collected 2008 | reverse complement strand
TCACCGGCAGCCCATACGTCCGGTGATACGCCCCCACCAGAAGGTCCGCGCTTGCCTTCGAGCTGCTGTACGGCGAGCTCGTATGGAGCGGCGTCTTCTCCGTGAAGAAGAGATCCGGCCTGTCCAGCGGCAGATCCCCATACACCTCATCCGTCGACACCTGATGATACCGCTCGATGCCATACTTCCGGCACGCATCCATCAGGACTGCTGTACCGATGATATTCGTCTCGAGAAAAATCTCCGGATTTGCGATCGAGCGATCCACATGCGACTCCGCCGCGAAATTCACAACCACATCCGGATGCTCCTCTTCAAAGAGCCCATAAACCGCTTCCCTGTCGCAGATATCCATCTTCACGAAGCGGAAATTCGGAAGATCCATCACGCCCTTCAGCGTCGACAGATTCCCCGCATACGTCAGCTTATCCAGACAGATGATGCGGTCTTCCGGATGCTCTTTCAGCATATGAAAAATAAAATTCGATCCAATAAATCCGGCTCCGCCGGTTACGATGATAGTCATATTTATATTTCTCCTCAGTTTTTTGCATGCCTTTCAAACACATGGCAGGCTGCATTTTTTATTTCATAAAATAAAAGCGAACAGCCAAGTACCATACCCGTACGCACTACATTTCGGATCCACATCCGATGATTCATCCAAGCGTCCACGGCTATCCAGTCTAAACAGTGCATTGAAAAAATCAGCAGCGTATGCCTTCCAATAAATACCATCAAATCCTTAATCTGTTTATTTTCTTCCAATGCCTTGCACAGACTACAGATAGCAAAAGTACCACATACAGCCTCAAGTACGCTGACAGACAAATAAGGGTAGCTTCTCCCTGCCATTTCGATATAAATACCAAGACGCAGACAATATAACCATATACAAGAAACCGCTAAAAAAATGCCCAGCTCATATCTATCAAAAACTTCTGCATGCTCTTTCCAAACCATTCCCAAATAGACGAAGAGGACTGCCACCATCGTGACATCTGCATTTTGTGGCAGCCATTTTCCTCGCCAGCCCAATAAAAGCCCCAGCATGCCAATAACCAAAAAGATAATGCCACTTCTTTTTTCGAAAAACAAAGCGAGATGGCATCCATGCATGTTTTCGCCCAAAATAAAGAAAAAAGAAACCAGACAGCACCTGCCGCCGGATGCTTCGGTAAAGAAACACCGGAAACCCAATAATACGCGTCCGCCGTAGTACGAGTGATCTGCCAAAACGCATCAAGTGAAAGATTTCCGCCTTTCAGCCACTGTGCAAGGATCGATAAGACACCTATGCACAGACATGGGCCAATCAAATGAAGCGCATTCTTACGCAAATGCTTCCTGCACTCCATCAGATCCTTCGCCAGACGAGTCGTGTATCCAGACAACATGAAAAATAATGGCATATGAAAAGAAAAAATGAAATTACGTGTGAGTCCGCCAGACTCCACGGTATGACCAACAATCACCAGAATGATAGCGATCCCCTTCGCAATATCAATCCAGTCAATACGTTCTGTCTGTCTGTCTGTCTGTCTGTCTGTCTGTCTGTCTGTCAAAAGCATACTCTGTCTCTCTTCCCTCGCGCAAGCTCTTTTTATTCTATAAAATACACCGCAGCTGAAATCTGACACCTTCCACCTTGTAGCCTACCACCTGATGTCTTAATATCTAACGTCTCCTAGTCTCCAAAGCCTCTTACATCTCTCCGACGATCTCTTTCAGATATGCACGGAAATCAGCTCCCAGATCCTCACGGCGCAGAGCAAATTCCACGACAGCCTTGAGATATCCGAGCTTATTTCCCGTATCATACCGCTGCCCCTTGAAATTATATGCATATACTTTCCCATTTCGCGCTAGTACGCGAAGCGCATCCGTCAGCTGGATTTCTCCGCCCTTCCCAGGTTTTGTCTCTTCCAAAATGGAAAAAATATCCGGAGTGATCACATACCTTCCCAAAGCAGCAAACCGACTGGGCGCTTTGGCGACAGACGGCTTCTCGATCATATCCGATACCTTCATCAGATCAGGATCCATCTCTGGTTTCCCATCGATGATACCATAAGAAGACACCTGCTCCTCCGCAACCATCTGACAGCCGACGATCGTTGTCCCCGTCTTCTCATACTGCCGAATCAACTGATGCAGTGCCGGCTCTCCTTTCCCGTTATACACGACATCATCCCCTAAAATGACGCCAAACGGCTCATCATCAACAAAATCCTTGGCACACAGGATCGCATCCCCCAGGCCACGCATATACGGCTGGCGCACATAGTGTACCTTGATACCAGAAATCTTCCGGATCTCTTCCAGCAAAGCCTCCTTCCCATGTTCCTCCAAGTGCGACTCCAGCTCAGGGGATGAATCAAAGTGGTCCTCGATTGCTCGCTTTGCATGGCCAGAAATGATCAGTATCTCCTCGATCCCACTTGCCAGGATTTCTTCAACAATGTACTGGATCGTCGGCTTATCAACGATAGGAAGCATTTCTTTAGGCATAGCCTTTGTCTCCGGCAGGAAACGCGTACCAAAGCCTGCGGCCGGAATCACAGCCTTACGAATTTTATACATGGTTCTCTCCTCCCAAAATGAAATCATTCTCAAGTGGATCAGCTTTTCTTACCACCTCAGCAGCGGTCCTTAACGGAGGAGTATCCTCTTCTTCCATAAGACCACTGCCATGATGACCGTCACCATCGTCTCCGTACAAAGCATCGCCAAGGCTGTACCTTCCGCACCTTTCCATGAAATCAGCGGACAGATGATGATCAGATTAAAAATAGAGGCTGTGATCAATACCTTGCTGTAGATCTTTTCCATTCCCAAAGGAAGCATCGTCTCATACCCCATGACATTACTCATCGCCACCACCAACGGCACGAAAGCCATGACCTGGAGCGGTCCGACCGAAGGGATATACTTTTCCCCCAGAAGCCACGGGATGCCCCAGGGACAAAGCAGATAGAGCACGGCTCCGCCCAGCACTCCTAAAACGGTATAGACCATCAGCTGCTTTTTCAGAAAATGAAGCCCCCGCTCGATAGACTCCTGCATGACTTTGCTGATATAGGGATACACCGCAGCATTCACTGCACTGACAGCCTGCTTGATACAGCCAATCAGCTTATCAGCCCCACTGTAATAGCCTACGATCGTATCATTCGTTAAAACACCGAGAATTACTATATCGCTCGTTGTATACAAGTTCACCGCCAGCGAGGAAACAAAAATCTGCCAGCCTTCTCTATACGTTGCCTGCATATCCTTCCATACGGGCTTTAACAGAATGCCAGGACAGATATCACGGATCACTTTCCAGGAAAGGATACCCGCAAAAAGCGGCGTACAAGACATCAGAAAAGCCGCCATCACATAGTCGTCCGGCGACCTTACCAAGAGAAACAGCAGCAGCATTGTGACCATACGCCCGGACAAATTAAGAATCGTGATATAGCGCATCTGCTGGATGCCTTGAAAGTACCAGATGGGGAATATCACCAGACCGATCACAGATGTATAGACCGCAAAGAATAGCGGCAGATCCAGCGTCACCGGATACACCAGCAAGAGAAGCTGGTATCCGGCAAAGAAAACGACCGACACCAGCAGCCACAAGAGAACCATCGCCCAGAAATAAGCAGAGAATAGCCGCGGAATATCCGATTCCTTCGCCTGCGCGATATCTCGCGGCGCGATCAGCGGGAAGCCGTAGTTGATGCAGAGACTGAAATAGCCGATGATCCCCTGCATAAAAGCGATCGCTCCATACTGCGCCGGCCCCAGCACGCGGAGCAGGTAGGGGACCAAAATAAATGACAGAATATATTCCATGGCACGAAGCGTCACCATGGAGAATATATTTTCAAGTAAACGAGTATTTTTCAAGATATCCTCTTGGATGTAGTAATTTGAAACGTTCGATTGGCAGACTTGGAGACGGAGAGACATTAGCTTCTAGACATCGGACTTCAAATTTCAGAGATCTGATGTCTGGCATCTGATATCGGAGCCCCATTTCCTAACCTCTATCGCTCGCCGGCTTTTCTCTAGTGTCTCTTTGGAAGCAGAGAAGAAGTGTTGTGCCTAAGGCGAGGGGATAGGTATAGAAGAAATAATTACTCAGCAGACAAGCGATTGAGCCCCCCAGGGAAACCAATACACAGACAAAACCGTAGTGTCCCAGCATTTTGGGGATTTCACGCAAAATTATTTTGCTTATAAAGAATAAAGGCATCAAGAACAATAACAAGCCACAGATGCCATACTGCATTAGCATTGTACCAAACATATTAAACGTTGGGACAGAACTATTCAAGAATCCTTCATCCCTTAGCATGACCAGCCAATGACATATCTCCTGATCATCCTGCGCAAATGCCGGAATATGATCTGCGATATAAGGACTTTCAAATCCCGTACCTATCCCAAAAACTGGATGCTCCACCCCTATATGAAAAACAGCCACCGTATTACCAATACGTGCCAAATTCGACCGTTTTGATACAGAAGCTACTGACAAAACATCTTCGCTAACATATTTTTCAAATTCTGTTGCCATTGTCATATCAGAGGCAACCTTTTCTCTCATATGCGAAATAGCTAGAAGAGCAGATAAATATACGCTCAAAGTAATAACCGTAACTGCAAAAATTTTTAGCAAAGAACCAATCCAATCTTGATACCGTCCCCATGCCGAGAAAATAGCAAGCAGTATCAGTTCCCCAAAATAAGTTGCTTGCGCAGTCCGTGCTTTTGTCATGAAAATCATATAGGTAAATAATATAAGGAGCCCTATGATTTTCTTTTCCCTTAAACCAAAAGCTCTATACCATAAAAATGGAACAATAAAAATGGAAACAATAGCAAAGAATGACGGCTCCATTGTAAAACTGCGAAGCTGTCCATTCCACAGCAAAGGCGGCCACCATTCGTGTTTAGTCTTTATATCATACAAATGCACATTGATCCACTTCAATATTTCCTCACAAAATTCATTCCCCGTCAGCAACCACGGGATCTCTATCAGAGAATACAGGCAGAGCATCGAAGCGGCCAGTACGGCAGCTCGGCTCATGGTATCCAGGATATACTCCTTCGTCTTCCCATGAAACATCACATATAGCGCGAAAGGGATCCCCAAAAGCGGCAGAAGCAGACTCCTCACTGTACCGATCAGCATCGACACGCCGTACTTCAAATGCAGCAACGTTTCATTCGTCATGATCGCCGGATAGACATGCGCGATCACCTTGACCATCGTTGTATCCCGCAGAAACTCATTTGCCTTCTCATCCCAGTAGGGAAACTGCACGGCACCGATGATCGTACAAAGGAACGGCCACAGGATACAGAGCGCCAAATACCACTTCACGCCTCTTGACCAGTTACCGAAGTCTTCCCGTCTATGCATATAATGCACCACCGCCAGTACCACCAGCAAGATCAAAAAGAAGTACGGCACATTCTTCATAAAATCCGGGATCGGATACGCCTTGGGAAGTCCATTCACCGGGATCGTCACGACCATTGCATACAACAGCCACCGCTCGATCTTATCCAAATTTTGCATTATATGATCCATACCACGCCACTTTTTCATAGATACCACACAGATAATAAAATTTATGAAACCTTGAGACTTGGAGATTCAGACTTCTGACTTCCGATATCTGATGTTTGACCTCTGACTTCTAATATCTAACGTCTCTTAGTCTCTTAGTCTCTCACCCGCACACTTCAGCGCCGAATCGATCACCGCATCCATATCATAATACTTATACTCGCCAAGGCGTCCACCGAAAATGACCTTCGTCTCCTTTTTTGCCAGCTGCTTATATTTCTGATAAAGCGCGCCATTCTTCTCATCATTGACCGGATAGTACGGCTCATCGCCCACTTTCCATTCCGAAGAGTATTCTCGGCTGATGACGGTCTTCGGCAGATCATTTCCTTTACTGTCTTTACCGAATTCAAACCACTTATGCTCGATGATCCTCGTCCATGGCGTCTCTCGATCCGTGTAGTTCACTGCTGCATTTCCCTGGAAATTCGGTTGATCCAAGACTTCTGTCTCGAAGCGCACACTGCGATATTCCAGTGTTCCAAGGTCGTAGTGGAAATAGGCATCGATCGGACCAGTGTAGATGACATGCTCCGCCATGCTATTCCACTTCTCCCTGTCTGCCAGATAGTCGACACCGAGCTTCACCTCGACGCCGCGAAGCATATTTCCCACCATCTTCGTATAGCCTCCGACAGGGATCCCCTGATAGAGTGCGTTGAAGTAATTATTATCAAAAGTCAGACGCACCGGGAGCCGCTTGATAATGAAAGCAGGAAGCTCGCTGCAGGGACGTCCCCACTGCTTTTCCGTATAACCCTTGATGAGCTTTTCATAGATGTCCGTCCCGACCAAGGAAATCGCCTGTTCTTCCAGATTCTTCGGCTCTGTGATGCCAGCCGCCCGTCTCTCTTCCTCGATCTTGGCCGCCGCCTCCTCCGGCGTCACGACACCCCACATTTTATTGAAGGTGTACATATTAAAGGGCAGGGAATAGAGTTCGCCATGATAGTTGGCTACCGGTGAATTCGTGAAGCGGTTGAATGTGGCAAACTGCTGCACATAGTCCCAGACATGCTTCAGATTTGTATGAAAGATGTGCGCTCCATACTTGTGTACATGGATCCCTTCCATGTCTTCTGTGTAAACGTTGCCGGCGATATGATCCCGTTTCTCGATAACGAGAACGCTTTTCCCAGCTTTCACTGCTTCATGCGCGAATACAGCACCGAAAAGTCCGGCACCGACAATTAGATAATCGTAATGATTCATATGTAATCTCCTTTTAGGAAAGATATTGGGAGAATGAAGCGGAGAGACTTTAGACTTCTAACGCACGACGTCTGACGCCTAATGGCAGACATCTGACATCAGGCGTCTAAAGTCTGATATCGAAAAACCATCTTCCCTACCGATATATTTCAAAATCAACGGTTCCCCGAAGCCACAAGATGCTTCAGCTGTCGCAAAGCCTTAAACCACCACGTCTTTCTCACCTTCCTGATAGCAGGCGCACGTTTCGCCGGATTTCCTGCCACATAGCGATCTATTCTAGATAAATGCAATTGGTTAATCAATGCAGGATATTTTGATTTACGTCTCCTAAAAGCTGAACAAATAATTTATCTTTTTCCGAACGCTGAATAATAAACGTATAACACCAGAAAATCATCGAGTACCTTGTATCAATAATAGAAAATAGATAAGCCTTCCTCGCAGGGCTCTCTTCTGCGGTGTGCTTTTCTTTGACATGATGATCTTCTATTTGATTCAATTATGTCAGCGATTCACACCTAAAAAGCGGGGGCGGAGAATCTATAGGCATCAATATTAAATCAACGTTTCCCTGCACCTCGGAATCCATTATCGTTTTCCATATACTTTTTAGCATCTTTCATAAAGCTCACCGCAATCATGACAATAACTACGCCAATGGGAAATGCAGCCACAATACTAACGGACTGCAGATTCGCCATGGAGCTTTCTGAAAAAAGCAATGCAATTGGAAGCAGAATCAGTAAAATACACCACATCAACTGAATCCCCTTATTAGGTTGCTTTCCTTCATCTAGCCTGTAGTAACTATAGCAGGACGCAGTCAATGCGATGGAATCAAAAGAGGTCGCATAGAACGCAATCATTGTCAGCAATACAACGACCATAACAATTGGTGCATATGGCAGCGTCCTAATAATACCTACAATCATTTCATAAAGATCTCCATTCGCCAGATACTGAGCAATAAAATCTGCTTTCCCAGTCATCTGCATTCCCATAGAATAATTGCCGAGTACAATAAAACTAATCAATGTAGATCCTACGCCGAATAAATACCCCCCAAAAATTGTCTGACGTATCGTTCTTCCTTGAGAAATACTTCCAATGAAGAATGGCGCTGCTACACACCACACCATCCAATACGCCCAATAATAAATCGTCCAATTCTGAGGAAAACTTGATGTGCGAAGCGGATCAGTAAAAGTAGATAGCACAATAAAGTTCTGAATCATTCGTCCAAATGAAGAAAAACCAGTTTCACTAATGTACCGAGTTTCTCCACCAAACAACAATATAAATACTATTAAGCCATAGAACATATAGATGCAAATATTTGCCAATTTACTAATTCCCGTGAATCCATGTAACAGAGAGCCAGTATAAACTGCACAAGTAATCAGAAGAATAATTATATCAATAACAGTACGATTGATTGAAACACCAAAAAAATCTCCAATAATCGTTGCCATTAGTGGAGTAGCAACACTGAATGTCGTAGCGGTACCAGCCAACAGCGCAAATACAGCCAACAAATCAATAAAACGGCCAATCAAACCATCTGTATATTTACCCAAAATAGGACGGCAGGCTTCGGAATATTTCTGCCGATTTTTTTTCCTTACATGGAGCATAAAGCCAAATGCAACAGCCAGCACCAGATAAAACCCCCAAGGAATAAAGCTCCAGTGAAATAGCGGGTATACGCCAGCCCAGTCCTGAACGCTCCCCATTTCAGCCAGATGGGGATCAATTGCATACATCACCCACTCCGAAAAAGAATAAAACAGAATATCTGCTGCAAGACCACAGGTGAACATCATCGATCCCCATGCAAAAAAAGAATATTTGGGCTTTTCTCCAGGCTCCCCCAAAACAATATTACCATAATTAGAACCACCAATATAAAGAGATAGAATAAAAATGCCTAGCCCAATTATAAGGTAATATTCTCCAAATGTATCCCCCAAAAAGCAGCGAATCTGGCGCAAAACCTCATTTGACTGTTCCGGTACAACAAAAAAAAGAACACATAATGTGATTACTATCACCAGTGGTACCGATGTTATCATCCAGTCAATTTTCCCCTGTTCTCTTTGTATATGCATTTTTTATTCCTTTATTCCAAATATTTCTTATAACTGTCATCCAATGCAATCAACTCGGAAAAATTATCCACCTCTATAACATCGCCCTTATTCATAGGATGGATTCCTAATTGATACTCCGTAGGATAGCAAAACATTACAACGTCATCCCAATAGATTTGCCAATTCTTCTTATATTCGAATTCAATTTCCAGATGGTGCTTTAATTTTCTCCCATCCTCCGCCGTCCAGCGGGAAATACCATAAAGCTGCCACCCTTTGTTCCCACCTTTTCTGCTACAGGACGTTACTATCCCATTCTCAACTGTTTGTAACCACTCATTCGTCTCTTCCTCTGTCCAAATGCTATTATAACCAGAACGTTCAAATTCGGGTGCAAGGATCTGTGGATTACAAATAATCTGATCTCCATCAAGAATAATAGCATTTTCAACATAATTTCTTGCTACATAGAGCGAAGAAATATTATTACAAATATCATAATATGGATTTTCAATTAGTTTAACCCCATAATACATTTTCTCCAATTCTGCAAATTTTTCTTTTAAATAGCCAACCACTATATAAATCTCATATATGCCATTACTATGCAAGCCTTCAATCGCAGTATCAATCATACGAATGCCTTTCACCTTGACCAACGGTTTCGGCGTTGTCAGCGTTATTGGACGCAGTCGATTCCCTAACCCCGCAGCCATGATAATTGCTCTTTCAACCCTGTGCATTTTATTTTCCCAACCTTAATTTATATTTTTTTGAACAATCCGATAGTATTCTTTTGCATAGCTATACTGTCGACGCGAATACTCACCAAACTCTACACCTAGATTTCGCTTATATTCGCACCAATTGCTCCACAACAAACCGCACACTGCGATATAGCAATAAATTTTGATTCGGATCGCATCATTACATCCCTCTGTAAAATAAGCCGAAATTAGTTGATCCACCTGATACTTATTGTAAAGGGCGTAAATACAGAACATTGCCACATCCACATGAGGATCCTGCATTCCTGCATACTCCCAATCAATAAGACGAATTTCTTCCATTCCATTTTTATTAATAAACAAAAAATTATCCGGTACTGCATCAATATGTGTCAAAACTTTTTCCGTGACATGCGAATCAATATAATGCCGTAAAGATAAAATTTTCTTTTTTGTTTTTTCATAATCCTTGTATATAGAAGGAGCTCCATTCCGCAATGTTTCATAGAATTCTATCTGTCCAAAAATATCGAAATCATGCGCTACTTTTAATCTCAATTCATGAAAATGCCGTAATCGTTTCATACACTTTCTAACATCTTCATAATTCAATGGATCGCATACCTTGGCATTCTTCCAAAATTCCGTTATCTTATAGCCATTGTTTGGATTGATGTACACAACATCATCACAAATCCGTCTTCCATCAATTGCTTGATATACGTCTGCTTCTTGTTCTCGATTAATAAGCTGATCCGTCCCTTCACCTGGGATACGCATAATATATTTTTTCCCTTTACAAGAAAAGACAAAAGAACGATTCGTCATACCTTTTTTCAAAACACTTATATTCGTAACTTCTTTAGGTTTTACTTTAAAAACGCTGCAAATTGTTTGAATTGCATCCGTTTTCAATTGATTGGAATTACAATCAAGTTCTCTAAGCTGCTCATAAGTATTGATCTCCACAACCTCGCTACCACGAACAACACGAGCGCTAACAATCATTCGACCTCTATAGTAAAGAGCTTCTTCCCAAAACAATCTGCTATTTTGTGGATTATTGCAAAGAGCTTCTATTCGCTCAGCAACTATATCTGCATCTTCTTTCAGTAAATAGCAGATGCCAATCATCGCATTACCGCCAGTTTTGGGCGGTATCACTTCCAATTTCATTTCCCGATTAACGCGGACATTGCTCTCATTATTCACAAGATCGCTTACCATGTACCACGAATACAATTCATGCCGTCGAAATGGATTTTTATCACACCAGATATCGCAAGGAATAATATATGCATCCCTAAGATATTGTTTTGCTAAGTTAACTGAGTATAAATTATTTTTTTCCGCATAGTCTTTATTTACAATCAGATGAACACCATATTTGCAAATCAAATAGTCATATTTTTCCTTCATAAATCCTACGACTATGTAGATTTCTTCAATCCCCACTTCATGAAGTTGCTTTATAATACGCTCAATCAACGGTTCCCCATTAATTTCTATAAGCCCTTTAGGCCTTTCGGCATTGATGGGCACCATTCGCATTCCAATTCCCGCAGCCAAGATAATAGCACGCTGTGTTTTTTTTTGCTCGAATTCAGATAAAGTCTTATCGGTAAGATGAGTGAATTTATCAACGCATTCTTCATTCATAATAATTCTCCAATTTATGATTTATAATCTCCAATGAGCCCCCGGATACTTCTGCCAAAGCTCGCTTATTCTTAAATAGTTCATGTAATAGCCTAATACTACAATGAATCAAGAAGAATTTTTAGCACTTATTAATAAGAGTTCTATAACGGTCATGATCCTTCCACAAGGGCTTCGCAGAACCATCCAGCCACATAGAACGGCTCTAGAGAGAGTTTAAACGTCGCTCTAATGTCATTGGCTTATTCCCTGATGAAGATTCGCTCGTTCGATGAATTGGAAGCGTTCTGCTTGAATTAGATGAAAACCATACACAGCGTAGAGCTATTTTTAGCCCTAAAACGCTTCAGGAAATACTGGGCCCTGAATTCCTCGTCAAATTGTAGCAAGTAGCTGTAGAGCAGCAACATATGCAGGCATCATAAGCAGAATAAGTTAGTTGTCAGCCGGGCAGGTGTAAATCAGCCATCTGGCAGACACTTGAGTCGCATTTCAATGTTTATTTTTTATGTTGTGTGATAATAGGATTTTGAGAGAAAATTAATTTACACACTAATATGGACTTGACTCCGTTTACTATGAGATGTTTACTACGTGAGCAAGGAGCTGAAGGCGTAGATGATCTCACACCGCTGAAAACGAATCAGAGAAAAACGCCTTGATTTATTCTCAGAGGTGTGAGAAATACCAAGCTGCCACGATCTCTCCAATTTCGTCCACGTTAAGCACATTTCATTAACATGCTATGAAACACGCTTAAGGTTTCAAAACGCGGCCTTGACAACAAGCCCATTATAGCAAATTTAATCATTCTGCTCTACTAGTTTTGAAATAGCCTTATTGATATAAGTTCCTGTACACACCTGTAATTGCATTGTTTTTATATTTTTTAGATAGCAATTATATTTTTCAGGTGATAATATATGCAAATAAGTGTTAATATCTTGCAAACTTTCAACAGTAAAACCAATATTGTATTTTTCTATCAGTTTAGCTATAGCAGCTTTCTTCCAAGCAATGACAGGTAACCCAGCCGCAATATACAAGGATAGTTTGTAAGGATTGTTATATTTGGTATATTCCCCAATATCACCTGAGCACGTATCTATAGAATTACCATCCCAAACAAGACCAAACCCTCCCTCAAGTTTATAGGGAATTTCCTCCTCTGTATAGATTCCCTTAAAATCGATATTATTGGCCTTAAAAAGTTCCCGAGAATAACCGGATCCAAAAAGTATGAATTTTGCGTTAACCTTTTCTAACTCCTTATCTTGAAGAAAAACACTTTTAGACAAATTACCAGCGAAAGCAATTTGAGGAACGGGCGAATAATGTTTATTAGGTCGCTCTTTTAAAAAATAATCAAATATCTCCAAATTAATTGTTTTAGTTTTAAGACCATTTTTAACTAAATATTTGATCATACTTTCATTATGTAAAACAAGATTCTGACATGTATTAAAATACGCAATTTCCTTCGAAAAAACTCTCCCATTTAATCCTCTTATCGAATCTATATCATGAACTATAAGCGTAATCTTGTTGTGTTTCGACAAACGTACTAAAAGTTTTTCAAGTATTCTATTAGTGCAATAGGGATACTGCATAATAATATTCTTTCCATGACAGTTAAAAAGTCTTGCGAAGCCCACACAATTATCAAGAACATACTTCACCTTATCATAAAATGAAGTAAATTTTTTCCTTCTATATACGTAATATGGCTCTCCAAAGTAATGACGAAGCGCAACATCGATATCTTCTCTTGCTTTGCTCCCGCAACGATCCCCCGCTTCATCAAGTTCAGTAATAAGGTTATAATCCATAATAAAATCCCTCCCTGTTGTTATTCTATTTATTCTGTTGTGACATAATGTGCATATAATATGTTTTTCCCTTAATCTTTTGTTCGGAAAATTTGTAAGTAAGTTTTTGCATGAATGAAATCCTTTCAATCCACTTCCACGTCTTACTATTATAATCATCAAAAAGCATTGATTGAAGAATATGATTTTCTTCTGAATACATTGTAAGCATATCATGTGCTATTGCTCTGGATTTTTCATCAAGATGTATAGCAAAATAAAACAGATAATGAAATAAAAAATAGTTCCTCACTTCCGTGTTTTTTTCCCAATATTCCCATAACCCTTTTAAAACACTTCCAAGAACAATATCTCCCGCATGTGCTCGCAAAAAATGGTTCGAAAAGGAATCCCAAGGCACCAGCGAATTATCCCACCTAAAAGCAAAAAGTTTCTCTGCCCATATATCTGGAGGAATGGCGCTTGTTAAATAAATAGTTGCATCCAGCCAAAGACCTCCATGTTGATATAGTAATGTCGCTCTCAATATATCTGAAAAATGTGTCGGTGAAATAATCCCTTTGTTGTATTTGTCTAAAATGTATTCCGGTATATTTACATAATCCTCAAAATTATCATTTGTAATTACTATAATTCTATGGTTTTCTAAAGCAGTCAGTCGCTTATAACATTTTTTCACAATATCAGGAGCCTGTTCGATTCCTTGCAGCCAGCACACCCAAATCACATTCACATCATCCATAACCGGTGGAAGAGATGAATTAGTAGACTTCATTATTGGCATCACTTTATGCCTTAGGTAAACATAGGTGAAACAGCCTTTAGTCAAATCCCAAAAATCATGTACCATTCTATACAAATATCGAAATACAACATAAGTAACTTCTCCTTTTTTTAAACGCTGCCTCACAACCTCTTTAACGCTTTTCATAAGATACCACTCACCTTGATTATGTACAAACAAATACCATTCAAAGCTTTATAATTTTATACTCATGCGATGGAATACGTTTATCAGGAGTAGGTAACTCCATGTAATTTCCGTAAACTATACTTAGTATTTCATGGTATTTATCAGGTACAGCCACTTTCATTCCTTCAAATTCCATCATAATTGGGTTGCTAAACCAGTCTTTTTCAAAAATAAATAATCCCTGATCCCACACAACACATCCCACATATTTACTTTCGTTAATATCGTATGTATTCCTGAATTTTACTAATAATCTCAGCCACCTTTTCTTACCTATCGCATGACATATTCCCCAGATAAGCCTCTTGCATGCACTCTTTAGGACTCCATCATTTTTAGTATTTAACTTCTGGATTGTCGCATAGTTTAGGCAAGTTATTAAGAAAAACTTTTTTGATATAAATTTATCCATCATACTCATCGGATTATTTCCAAGGCCATCAAAGGGATAGATATCTACAAAAATACCCATACCTGCATTTTCTTCTCCATCATCACGAATCATTTCATAACGACAATCGCAAAACCTAGATATGTTAAACGGATAATTCTCATTAGTATACCGATTTATAAGTTGGTACGGCTTAAGTTCTTCCTTATGAGTATAACAATAATTCATGAAGCGTTCATACTCGGGTCTTAGCATAATAATATCAAAGTCATCATCCCAAGGAATAAAACCTTTATGCCGTACTGCGCCAATCAGGCTTCCATACATGACAAAGTATTTAATGTTCTGATCCTTACAGATATCAATAATTTTCTTTACTACACCTATCGTTACCTGATGGATTTCACTCAACTCTAAAAATTTCATATTTAGTCTCCTTTTTCACGCTGTAGCTATATATCCACTATTTTTCAAAGTAAGCAATCTTAAAGCAATTCTCTTCGCGGCAATAGCTCAAGCTCGATATCCGAAGAGTATACAATTAGAAAAATGTACAGTGATTACTTCTTTAGCCAATTGTCTACCCTCGTATGATATAATGATCCGATCGTCAATATCAACTTTTAGCAACCTGGTCATTATAGAGTGTGCACTAAAAAGCCTCGGGGCTACGCTGAAACTCTGCGATCATTGTTGTATGCCTTACTTTTTTGTTCACATTCAAAAAACTATTTTACAACAGTATTAAAAATTTCTATCAGCAATATCATATCTTGATAATAAGATTTGATATCAGAAAAGCTTGCAGCAATGGGTCTTCCATGTGCAAATGCATGCCTATTCTGAACGAGCGATTTAGCCGAAGCTTTTATTTGTTCTCCATGTTCATTCCGATTAACAGATTGTGAAAACTCAGATTTCCATGTCTCATCAAATTTCCCCAAAAGATGGTTCATATTCTCGTATGTTGCACTCATGGATCCCTGCCTAATTGCCTTGTCTAAGTATTTATCAATTTTAGCATTTCCCAAAGCTGCAAAATAATCTGCTATAATAGCTCTATAGACATATTCAGCTGTTCCTGAGGCTCTAATCAATGCATAATTGGTCAAATACTTTCTACCTCTATCAAAAGGAGATGTTCCCTTAATCCTCATAGCTATATCTTCAAGTTCTTCTTCACACTCAACCAGCATAGCTTACAATTCAGAATTCATAAGGCATCTTCCTTAAATAAAATTCTACCAACTAGTTGTATCCTTTGCCGTATATTCTTTATATCTGTTGTTCTGCTACTAATCGCGACTTTAAAGTCGTCGTTTTCTAATAAAGCTTGGTGCTGTTCAGAAGTAATCTCTGAAATGAAGCCTTTTCTTTTTTGCCTTAAATAAAACGCAATCATTAACGCATCATAAATTGCAGGATGAAATTTTACGGTAAATTTTCCATTACCGTAATTTCTAAAAGCATTCACTCCTAGTTTTTCATAGATCAAATCAATATTAGATTTGAACTCTTTCCTAAATAAATCAATTTCACCGTTTCCGTCATTTTTGTGTGCCCCCATGAAATAATTCAATGCTTTTTTTAGTGATATCCGATTCACACTACTTTGCAAGACACACTCATCTTTCATCGCAAAAAAACGTAATATATATTCCATATCTCGCATACGATTGTCAACATCTATTGTTCCAAACAATTTACGCCAATGTGGATACTCATTTAGTTCAAATAAAAGTTTATTAAAAGAGCCTTGATAAATACAGTTTCGGATTTCTTGCGTGGTAAGCGTTCTACCACTTGTATTGATCCGCTCAAAGATCTGGTACAAACTAGTATCATCATTTTCTGGCTTTTTTTGTTCAAATATAATGGCATGAATCGTGGTACTTTTTATTTTTCGCTTGTCATCTACTGATAACTCATTAAAAGATTTATTTCTCCATCTCTTGTTTATCTTTTCAGAATTTGACAATTTAAAAGCCTTCTTATCAGCAGAAAAAACGCCTTTTTTCATATAATCATATACGGTCATGATTCGCTGATAACCATCTATTATAAGCTTTTGGCTGCCTGCTTGAGCTAAAAAAATGCTAGGTACAGGTAAACCAAGTAAAATAGACTCGACAAAACGACTTGCAGTAACCTTATCCCATACATACTTTCTCTGTAATTCCGGTTTTACCAATTCTTCATCATCGTACATTGCAACAAGTTCGCGAAAAGACAAATCTGCCCCCCAAGATGAAATATTGAATAATGAATCGTCCGAGTAATCATCCTCTACTTCAGAATCAATTCTTTCAACATTGTCCATATCCTCTATCATAAAAAACTCCTTTCAAACAATATTAAGCTCTAGCCTCTATAAATACTCACAAAGAGTTCTCGAAAATGTAAAAAAATGATTGTGGTGCTTTCTTTATCTCCATTCCTACTTTTTCTGCATAGTTCTCAATAGACAATGGTTCCTCAAATTCTCTATAGTCTTCTATCTCTATAGCATAAGCAATTTTTTTTGAGCCAAAGTACTTATGAAAACGCTTTTTGCTAATTCCTGCATATGCTTCCGTCTCTTCCCAAATTTTTTTTGGTGAATCCCTGAGTATTCTATCAAAAAAAATCTCCCCAACAACTTTACCTACAGGCATAGTTTCATAAACAATGATAGAATCAGGCACGTTTTTGAAGATTATTTTCCGAAATTCGAATTTTTTTCTTCCAGTTCTGATTTTATCAACATAGCTTGGCTTAATTGATAATAATACTTTCATTGACTTTACCCAGTTTAATAATTTTAAAAAACTGATCATCGGTTAAGGGTAGGCATCCCCAATAAGCATTTCTACTTAATCCTGCTTGATTGATAAGCTCTTTTCGGATGACACGTTTTTGAAACGGTGCATTATAAAGCATCTTGATGATATAAGGATAGTTTTTTAATCGATAATAGTCGGATAACTCTTCTTGACTAAACACCGACCCTTTTTGACAATACTCAAAATACTCCTCGAAACTGGAAAAATTATCTATATGTCTGATTTCAGCAACTATACAGATAGACGTTGCCACGCTATTGTACTCGGCGCAGCCTGCAGAATTGCTCGTTCTGTATATAATCACTATATCCCCCGCCTGAAGCGATCTCACACCTGCCATCTTGCACATATAAATTTTTTCAATCGTATTTGTTACCGGCAAATCTCTACTCCCTTGATTTCGTTCAGTATATAATTTTGAATCAGGAAACATAGGAAAATGATACGCGGGATATATAGATAATAAGTACTTATGATTTTGACGGCAATGAACTAAGGGAAAATCATGGTAAATATCTCCAGTCTCGCTCCAGTCTTTGTAGAGCACCATTTCATTTCGTCTATTGTTTCCCCACTCAACAAAGCCAAATTTCAAGAATAAATCTCTTAATCCACTCTGCTTATCAAACATTGTTGCATAAATATACCGACTTTCAGTAACTAACATTTTCCTAAAAGCCAAACTCAAAAAGCGCTGCCCAAGTACAGTATTATGTGCATTTACCTTAAACGTACCAATTTTAATATGTCTCTCACCAGGTAACAATGGTGTTATATCGGAGTTTACGTCGTATTCTTCTTTAAGATACAAAAAAGCCATCGATCTGACCAGATTCTCCAATCAAAACATAAGCATTTTCTCCTTGATCCTTTTTGCGAGCAACCCAATTCATGAATTCAGGATAGTCCCCACGGAGAGAATTAAAAAATGTGTCATCGAAATTAATTTCATTAAATGAGAATAATTGAATGGCATCCTGGCTTTCCTTATTCATAGCTAAAACCTCCAACGCATCACTAAATCAGCATAATGAACTGGTTATCAAGAAAACCTTTTGAAATTATAGGCGCGCTGCATAGCATGCTGATACAATGCGCTTAACGTACCAGAATTTGCAGGAGTTGGAGCTACTTAGCCTCCCTACTCGATCCTTATCTTTCCCTCCACGACTTTCAGGAGATACTGTCCATACGGGCTCTTGCCATACTGCTTTGCGCTCTCTGCCAAAGCTGCCTTATCGATCCAGCCGTTCACGTAGGCGATTTCTTCCGGCATGGAGATGTGGATGCCGGCGCAGGTTTCTACGGAGCGGACAAATTCAGTGGCTTCGTAGAGGGAGTCCATCGTGCCGGTATCGAGCCAGGCGTAGCCGCGACCTAGGGTGACTACATTCAAATTTTCTTTCTCGAGATAGATCTTATTGAGATCTGTGATTTCAAGCTCGCCTCTCGCGGAGGGCTTCACCTGTTTCGCATATTCGCAGACGTTTTGGTCATAGAAATAGAGACCCGTCACAGCGTAGTTCGACTTCGGATGGGCAGGTTTCTCCTCGATGGACTTGGCACGGCCTTCTTCGTCGAAGTTAATGACGCCGAAGCGCTCCGGATCATCGACGTAGTAGCCAAAGACCGTGGCACCTTCCGTGCGGGAGGCCGCTTCTTTCAGGTACTTTGTGAGGCCTGCGCCGTAGAATATGTTATCCCCCAGTATCATGGCACAGGGCTCGCCATCGATGAATTCTTCCCCCAGAATGAAGGCCTGCGCGAGACCGTCTGGAGAGGGCTGGACCTTGTAGGAGAGATGGATGCCATAGCGCGAGCCGTCACCTAAAAGCCGCTCGAAGTTTGGCAGATCCTTCGGGGTAGAGATGATGAGAATATCCTTGATCCCCGCCAGCATGAGGGTAGAGAGGGGATAGAAGATCATCGGTTTGTCATAAATCGGAAGCAGCTGCTTCGATGTGACCATAGTCAGCGGATAGAGACGGGTGCCGCTGCCACCTGCTAAAATAATACCTTTCATCGCTTGAACCTTTCTTTATTGCGTACAACTTAGATTTTTTCATCAGGGAAACGCTGATTCAATAGCAGAATACGTTTTCCCTTATTTTTCATCATTCCAGTGCCTTCCTCTATTTTATACTATTTCATAATAACCGATACAGCCATTTCCTCATAAAAAGGCCATAGGCGATGGCTACGCGGAGAAGGAGCTTCTCAGTCATCGATATCTCTCCATACTCGGTATAGAAGAAATATTTGGAAAGAAAAAGCCGCTTCACCGCTTCATAGCGCTTCATGGACTTTCTGATGGAGACGGAGTGGTTGTGGAAATAGGAGATATCCGTGTCTACGGCCATGCGATAGCCTGCTTTCAGAAATTTTTTCCCAAGGATCTGCTCTTCATAGAAGAGGAATACGCGATCGTCCAGCCCGCCGAGTGAGCGGTAGACGTGGGCATCGATAGCGAAGAGGGATCCGGGAAGCCACTGGACGTATTGGACGCCTGCCCCAAGCCGGACGAACTCACCGCGGAAGGGGAAGAGCTTTTTCAGAAGGAGTGTACATTCGAGCGTCTCGCGGGCGCAGGAATTGATTTTCTTGTTCATGATGGGGTAGATTGCGTGCGGCGGCATCTTCATATAACCAGATGCCGCTTGGACTTGATATTTCTCCATATCTCTTACCACCTGGATCAGAAAGGTTTCGGTAAACTCCACATCTGGATTTGCAATGAGAAGAATGTCCATATGATAGTGATCCATCAGATAAAAAGCACCGAAGTTGTTTCCATAGGAGTAACCCCCATTCTTGTCACTCTGGAGAACATCGACTTTCTCGTCAGATAAGCGCTGCAACGCAGCAAAAGAGCCATCCGGCGACCGGTTATCCACGACCGCGATATGATCTATGCTGTCATAGACCCGAATTGTCTCACACAGCTTTCTCGTCGTCTCGGAATCATTATAGTTAAGTATGATGACTCCAATGTTTTTTTTCATCTATCATTAAAGTATTTCCTCTCACATTCTCGTCATCACGGCTATCCTGCTCTGCACGACAAGCCAGGATGGCGTCTTTCGTGGCTTCCAAGTATGCATATCCATAAAAGCGATCAGGTTCCAGGTAAGCTCCTTCACCCCATTCATTCCAAGCATTGATAAAAATCAAAGGATCTTCGAGCTGACAGTCATTGTGATAGTGACGAATAACATCCATCAACCACTTTTGGTACAACTGTGGAGTTGCACCATCATAGATTACGTTTCCTCTGTCATTCCTACGAGGTGTATTATCCCACATAGGCATGACTGCATTATACATCCCTTTCCCCTTAAAATTCTTAGCATATACCCGATGCTCCACGATATCTTTATAGCTATAGACTTCTCCAATGAATTTTTTATTGATAAACGGCAACTTCTGATTGATCTTCTCGCAATAAGGTAAAATTGACCCCGGCTGAAACTCTCCTGCCGCATCAAATCCTTTTTTAATCAAGTCATTTGGTACATCAGCCGTCCAACATCCTAGAATATAAATATCACCGACTCCATGTTGTAAGCAATACTCTCTCCAATAAGCCAAAGTATTTCGGCAATCAGGTACACTTTGCGGTTTATACACGATCAGAAGCTTTTTCCCTTGCACTGTGATATACCTGTCATCCTGAAGATACTTCACAGCATCCTTGATGAAATTCCTATAGCTTTCAACGGTTTCACTCTGGTTCATGATGACTTCTTTAGAACTCCCGAAAAAGCCCTTCGTCCAGCTTTCATTTGCCCAGCAGATACAAAATGGGAAATCAAGTGTTTTATCATTCACATACATATCAAGCGGTCTATCAAGCAGTCGTTTCCCATCAAACCAATAGTAATACCAGCTGAATCCATACAAACCATACATCTTAGCCAGTTCCATCTGGCGTTTCAGATTTTCTTTAAGCCGCAAATCATAGAATCCCAACTCTCCAGGAAGCCGAGGCTGATAATGCCCCACATACTGTGGAACCGCTCGTGAAACGTTATTCCACTCCGTTACTCCGCGCCCCCACCAAGCATCATTTTCAGGTGTTGGATGCATCTGTGGAAGGTAATATGCAATTAGTTTTGGATCCGTAGACTGTCTTTCAAATCTAATATCAGAAAAATCACAATACTCCTTACTCCTTGCTGACGGAACAGCCAAAATCTGCGCAATATATTTTTCAATGAGAGGTTCTGCTGCTGTTGAATCAACAGTAACCCCTTCATGTCGAATAATTTTTTTCAGTTCATAATACAACCGATCTTTTTGTTCAACCGATAGAAGCGGATTCTTCCAGAAGATATCCTTTATAATTTTCGGAATTCCCATATACGCTCCTCTTAACTACAATCAATCAACATCATAAAAACCGTATTAATCATTGATGGCTTTTATGTATTGAGAAAAACAATTTTGAATCTTTTTCTCCCAATCTTTGGTCTTACCCATATCCTGCTTTTTCATGTATATTGATTGAGGAGTAAGGCTATTTAGAAAATCACTCAACGCCTGTTTACCCTCGGATATCACAAATCCATTTCTATACTGTTTCACCATATTTCCGACCAAAGTTCCTTCTGTAGTAATAACAGGTTTATTTAAATATATGGATTCATAAAACTTATTTGGAGCTGCGTAAATATGATTTGCGTTGTCTTTGTAATACATTGCATATAAAATATCAGATTCCCTCATAATTTCCAATGCCCGGTCATATGATACTTTTCCGTAAAAATTTATATTCATATATTTTTGCGCTGCAGCTTTAATGGTATTTTCAATTATAGAATCCCCAAAACCAGCAATTTTCAAAACAAACCTATCATCGCCAGAAATGCAGTCAACAAGTTCTAATAAACCTCTAGAGTGAACAATTCCCCCTACATATGCAATTACAATAGGCCATGATACATTCTCCTTTACTATTTTAGTCGAATTAATTTGTCCCAATAATTGCGAAGGTACATTGGGTATAACAATGTAATTCTTAGGAGTACATTGTATCTGCCTAAGTCTTCCTTTTTCGCATAAGATAACCAAATTAGAATGTCTAACAGCAAATTTTTCTAATAAATTAATTGGTTTATCGATCCAACTTTTCCCTGTTTTAACTTCATCACTAAACCAATCAAAAATATCAAAAAACACTTTCTTTCCCAAAATTCTCATAACTAAAGATGGTAAAACCGTATCAAAATCACATGCGTGAATAATTTGATATTCTTTTAAATGCATGAAAAGAAATCTAAATAAGAAAAAAGTCCACCAAACACGATTAACAATGGCTTTTTCCCCTTCTTGAAAGCCTGCTCTCCTCTTATAGAAAAAAGTATTTTCTCGCTTTAAATTCAAACCTTTTCGATCCCATCCAACAATAGCATATGGTATGTTTTCCTTTTTCAAAAGACTTTCATATTTTAAAACACGACTGTCAGAAAAAATATCCTGAGACCTCAATAATATAACCTTAGTTCCCATAAATTACCTCTATTTCCAATACCTCTTCGTCATACTACACTTTCTTCTAACCGAAGCAGGAAGCCGTCGATAATTCATCCCCAGCTTATAACCGAGGAACTTACATCCATCACGCAAAAATGTCGATGGCACCAGAAACGGCTTATGCTTCATGAGATAAATCAATTCTGCCAGGACGAAACGAATGCCTTCCCCTTCCGCCTGTCCGAAGGAATCCCGAATCCACGGTTCCATGGCATGGAAAGCTCCGGTATCAAAATACCGTCGGAACTCCTGCAGAATCGTATAATTATGAGAATGATACACCTTCGCTTCCGCACAATACGCATTGTACCAGCCGGCGAGCACCATCTTCGCTGCTACATAGTTGTCTTCACCCAGTATGACGTCCGATGGGAATCCGCCTATCTGGCGCAGCGCTTCCGGGCGATAGGCTGCAAAAGTATCTGAGATAAACGGAACTTTGATCCCGAGCTGCGACACATCCTCAAGTTTCTTTACTCGGCTCTCCGCCGGATAGTTGAAAGCCCTCGCACGAGCCGCCAATACGGTGGCATCTTTGTGTGGTAGCTGCCTGCCGTAAGCACAACCCACCTTGGTGTCATCAAAGGCATCCAATAAGTTCCGGATGGTGTACTCATCAGCTGGGATAGCATCCTGGGTCATGTAAACCAGAAAGGGATAGTCAGCACAGGCTTCTGCCGCTTCTTGCCGTGTACGACCGTGATTGAATTGATCAGGTGTTGTTTTTACCATCTCATAGGACAATCCAGCTAGGTCTTTTTTATAGGTTTTCATATCGGATCCCGAATCGACAATATATACATCAAAATGAACATCTTTCTGCTTCTTGAGCATTCGTAGGCATTCATTCCATTTCCGGTCAGGGTGATAGATAGGAATAATCAAGACACAATCTGATTTTTTTGATTTTTGATAATACTCAGTCATGCACATATCTCCTATTCAGGATACAGAAAAAAGCATCTATGCTAATCCGTTCGAGAAAAAAGCACTGCTTGTGTACCCGCAACTGCCGTATCGTCTTCTGCAAAACATTTGCTCAAACGGGAAACTGGACTTTGCTGCGATCAATGTGCTCGTAGTAGTTCAAAATAACAGCTTCTACCCCGCCGCCGGCGATGACGATGACCTGAAGTATGCGAATGGGTTCTTTCATAGGATTTCTCTACTTTCTGCTTTAGTTTTGGGATTGGGTATCAGAAATGGAGACTTGGAGACTTCAGATATCAGGCTTCAGACTTTGAGACTTTAGACTTCTAACATCCGACGTCTGATTTCAGATTTCTGATATCTGGAATCTAATATCTGCCGTCTAACGTCTTCAAGTCTCAAAGTCTTATATAGTCTCAAAGCCCTCAATACGCCCCTTTATGGCTCAGGACAACCGCAATGGTGCGCCAGAGGAGCACGAGATCCAGCCAGACGCTCCAGTTATGCACGTACCAGCTGTCCATCTGTACGCGCTCGGGGTAGTCGATGTCGCTGCGTCCGCTGGTCTGCCACATACCGGTAATGCCGGGGAGGACGGAGTAGTACTCCTTGATATATTTCCCATACCGCGGGACTTCCTTCTGGATGATGGGACGGGGACCGACGAGGCTCATCTCACCTTTGAGGACATTCAGGAGCTGAGGCAGCTCATCGAGGCTGGTCTTTCTAAGGAAGGCGCCGCTCTTTGTGATGCGGGGATCATTCTTCAGTTTGAATTCTCTATCCCATTCTTCTTTCGCTGCCGGATCGGTCGCGAGGAGATGGTCTAAGACTTCCTGTGAATTCGTACACATGGAGCGGAATTTGTAGCAGTTGAATTCTTTCCCGTCTTTGCCAACACGGCGATGCTTGAAGATGACCGGTCCCGGAGAGTCGTGATAGACCCATGCTGCGATGAGGAGAAGGATTGGCGAGATCAGAAGGCCGCCGCAGATGGTGGCGGCGAGGTCGAAGAGACGCTTGGCGATCTGGTTCGATGTCCGGGCGAGATTATTCCGGATCTGCAGCACCATGATCTTCGCATCGAAGAAGGACTCTACGGTCACATTCGACATGGGGACAGCGACGAGGTTCGGCACGACGC
>UMHE01076746.1_pt1 | contig 25027 bp, 23 predicted proteins | sample 1965451 | NCBI WGS metagenome assembly UMHE01 (sample SAMEA4836090, study PRJEB28245) | human gut metagenome | biome: gut microbiome; material: fecal sample | place: Denmark | collected 2008 | reverse complement strand
TGAAACCATGAAACAATACGCTGCCACCAACTCCTGAAGAAAGGCAGTATGTAGAGATAGAATTTGGCTGAAACAATCATTAAGGATATAGGTAAGAAAGAGCGTAAACCGGAAGCATACTGCCAGGATATCAAGAACAGGTAGTAAGAAAGCTCAATGAAAGATAGGAATACCGCAACAACTGTTATTCAAATCATAATAAGGAGTCTAAAGAAATGACAGTTCCTAAAGATAGAATACCTAATATGCCCAAAAGTTCTATAGATATAAAGAAAGCAATACTTCCATGCTTCAAGCATACAATAGGGAAATAAACAAACAACACTATAAACAAACAACGCAATACCTATATAGAATATAAGCATATAGCAATATAACACAATAACAATATATATAAATAGATATAATCAGAAAGAAACATCAAACCCTCCGTTCTTTCCACACTGCACCTGTGCCGTGGAAAGAAGACCTCTCTCCCGAAGCCCAGTAGCCACCTCGGTTTGGCAGCTGGGCAATGCAACATACGCCAGTATACTTGCATTGGGGCAAGAGAAGAAGAGACTTGTAGGAAGAGAGCCATAGGCGCGTGTCAGAAAGGATGGCCAAGGATGGCTCCCTGGTGGAGATGAGCATGGTTCATCTTCGCTGAAAAGGGAGCATCCCTGCCCATCCTACAGACCTTCCTATATGTCTCTTCTTCGAAAAGGGGTGTGGTGGCGGTAAGCCCCACATGAAGGTTCGACCTCTCTCCCAAAGCTGCTCTAAGGTGATGTATGCATCGCATTAGTGCAGTTTCCCGGTCTTCTTTGGAAGGATCACCAACGTTGTTCCTGGAAGAGAAAGCAGGGAAAGGGTTTAAACGGCGAAAACATAGCCATAAAAAACAGCATTATATAGATATAAACCTAATATTGCATCGACAAGACTTTTATTTTATTCACGATGTTAGCAGGTTACAGCTTTAAGTTGAAACTTTTTGCGGTAATGTTTCTTTTTTGTATTTTTACACCAAAAATAATAAACTGAAACTTTTTTATACGCTCATAAAGGCAAGAATATAGACATTATAATAGCCACTATTTGCGCCTAACAAACCCATCGGAGATACCTCTTGTACCGGTGAAGCTGAATGGTTCAACCCGATGGCTGCGACCGATGAGGAAGCAGCCCGAAAAAAATACCCACCTTGCAGATGGATATTTCTTTCTTTTAACTTTTTCATAGACGTATTAATTAATCATCAATAACATCAAATGTTACACTTTCCTTTTCACCATTACCTTCTAATATTCCTTTGTCGTATTGGTCTCTTGCCATATTCTCAGCCTCTGCCTCGTTTGCAGCTTCAACGCTTACTTGAAAAACTATTTTTTCAACGATTTCAACTTGATATGTTTTCATATTTTCTCCTATAGTTAACCTTATCCGGTAGCCTTTCAACTACCGGATATGAACGTTAAACACAATACTACTTAGTCCCGATAATCATTTGCTTAACCTCCTCATAACTTTCTTTCGTTATGAATTTGCGCCCCTCAACACTACGCTTTGTTGTGTGTATGAGAGTAATCACACAAACCTCCTTGCCGTCCTTATAATCTTCGGTTGGCTCAATGCAAGCTATCTCGCTGGTATTAATCAATACTTTTGTTCCTGCTGTCACTTCAATAAATTTGCTCATATCTAAATTCTTTCATTAAAAAATCAATATACGTTCACATGGGTAGTTGCAAGTGGCTTTTCTGTAAATCCAAGCTCTTTGCAATACACGTTCACATTCACTCTAGAGCCGGTTCCGAAATGCCTTCTCAGATTCCCGTTCTCCAAATCACGATTAATCTTTCGGTTAATCGCCTGTTTCAATCCTCTCTCAGTTGAGAAAGTAATACTGCTGTGAAAATCTAGGATAGTCCATGATTCCCCATTGCAGTCGTAATAAAGATTTGCCTTCATACTCCAATATCATTTAAAGGGTTTAACTTGAAAAATTATTCTGGATTCGAGGATTCATTGCCTTTTTAAGGTTTTGAAGTTCCTTTCGATCCGATATTTTTTTTATCATTCCGTCATCTCGTCATCATATAGCCTTTTTACGTGCATCAGGAGATGGCGGTTCCAAGAGTCAGAACACCCAACAATTCGGTAGAAAGTTTTTAGGAATACCCAAATGAGCAGCATTTGCGGAAGGCTTCCAAAAAAGTTTTAGCCGAATAAGGCATCGCCTGGTGTTTGGTATCTGACTTTACCGCCATACCTTTGCAAAGTAAAAAGCCAAATGATAGAGAGACGGCTCCACTTATTCTAATAAAATAGAGGTCGAAGAAAGGAATCAAAATGAAATGATAGATATAAGAAACATTCCTGATATAGCCAAGTAACATTATTTTCCAAAACCCGAGAAAATGCATAACCATGTAGCCTTATCAAAAACAAGACCTTAAGAAAATGTACAGTTTTAAGGTTGCAGTTACATAAGGCTTTATCGTTCTCATTATCAGGAAGATAGACAAAGTCCCTACCGCAACCTATTTTAAAATGTATTTTTCCAATCTACCTCAATAGGTTGCGGTAGGTTTACGCTTTAACCCATTCATTTACAGAATCTTCCATTAAAGCGCAACCGAAACCATGAAACCTATAGATATGAAAGTAGTTACACTCAGTAAAAAAATAGTAATACTAGCCAAAGAACCCTTCCGAGAATAACTATCCAAGCAACTGCTTACGTTTTGCAATTGTTAATTTCAAAGGTATATCGCATCTAGATATAAAGTATAGTGGAAAAGAATTACTTTTGCACCCGCAAATCATAATTACATTATTAAAGAAAAAATCACATTTATGAAACAGAATGGTTTATTTATGATGGCAGCAGCCTGTATGCTTGCAGCCACATCGTGTAGCCAGGACCAGGTAGCTGGCAGCAGCCCATTGTCTGGAAATGAAATTGACATGACCGCCAGAATAGGAGGTGATGTAAAAGATGTTAGAGCTGTCGAAACCAAGATTACCAACCTCGGTAAGTTCACGGTGAATGCCTTCCAGGCAGGAGAGGCAAGCCACATGAAAAATGTAGAGTACACCACCTCTAATAACGGCAGTAGCTGGACAACAGCAGCCGGTAAGTTCTTCTGGCCTGTGGAAGGTGACCTCCACCTCTACGGCTACGCACCGGCAAAGCCAGGAGCTGGTGGCACCTTCAAGCTCGACAAGGACGCACAGACTCTGACAGGATTCGTGCCGTTTACAACAGCTGCAGCCCAACAGGATTTTGTGTATGCTAAATCCACCGGCAATAACGCAGCTAATGGCACCACCGGGGTAGAGATGAACTTCCAGCATGCCCTTACAGAGATCAGTGTAGCCGCAAAGAATAGCAATACAGCGTATACCGTGAAGGTGACAGGTGTGAAACTGGGTAATGTGAAGACCAAGGGGACCTTCACGTTCCCATCGGTAGCGAACAGTGCCGCCAGCTGGAGCCTCTCTAGCGCAGCAGAAGATGTTGGCAGCTATGAGACCACCTGGAGCAACGCTACAGTGTTAGATAACAGCGTGTCAACCCTTGATGAAGCCAACGTTCCTTTCATGCTCATTCCCCAGCAGCTGGAGAAGTCTGGGAAAGCCTTTGACAAGGCATACCTTGCCTTGAAGGTGAATATCACAATGCAGGGCGGCAAGGTGATCCGTGACGGCTGGGCATACATCGGCTTGGATACCAACTGGGAAATGGGCAAACACTACACCTACACCGTAGACTTCTCCGATGGAGCCGGACAGGATGAGAATGGTAAGCAGCTCATCAGCGGTAAGGAGATGACTCTGAATGTAAAGGTCACTCCTTGGAATGAAAAATCAGTAGACCTTCCAGAAAAAGTCATCAGTGGAACCGCCTCTGGAGATTTTAACTGCAAATTGGGAGGTATGGATGGCATAAGTTTCAAAGTATATCCTGATGCTAGCGGCAACTGGATGATTCCTGTTACTAAGCTAATTGGTGTTACCGGTTTGCAAAACATGTTCCAAGACTGCCGTTCGCTCAAGTCATTGGATATGAGAGGTTGCAATACTGAAATCATCAACAATATGTCTTCCATGTTCTACAATTGTGACTATCTTACGTCACTGGATGTAAATGGATGGAATACGGAGAACGTCACCAAAATGAACGATATGTTCTATGGTTGTGAAAGACTTACCAATTTGGATGTAAGTCACTTTCACACAGAAAAAGTCACCGACATGGGGGCTATGTTCGGCAACTGTTACTGTCTTAATTCCCTGAACCTAAGTGGTTGGGATACAAGACTTGTTACAAACATGCGTGGTATATTCTATAGCTGCAAGAACCTCACCGCCATAAATTTGAGTAACTGGAACACAAGCAAAGTCAACAGCATGCACTACATGTTCTATAATTGCCAAAAGCTTAGTAGTTTGGACTTGCGACACTTTAACACAGAAAAGGTCACCGACATGGGTAGTATGTTCGAATCTTGCAATAACCTTGTTACCTTGAACCTGAAGGGTTGGAACACAAGCAATGTCACCGATATGAGAAGCATGTTTGATATGTGCTACAAACTAACATCCTTAGACGTACATCACTTCAATACAGGAAACGTCACCAACATGTATCAGATGTTTCGCGACTGCCATTCTCTCACGACACTAGACTTAAGCAACTGGAATACAGGACTTGTCACTGATATGCGGGGTATGTTCTCTGGCTGTCGTTCACTTACAGGTTTGGATTTGAGCCACTTTAACATAAAGAAAGTCACCAATGTAACATCTATGTTCAGTTGGTGCTGGAATCTCACGAGTTTGGATTTGAGTGGTTGGGACATGAGCAATGTCACCAATATGAGCAACATGTTTAAAGAAAGTACCTCCCTCAAGACCATCAGAATGGTTGGCTGCAATGAGGCTACCATTAACAAGATAAAGACACAACTTGCAACAGATGGTATCAAAAATGTAACCATCGTTACTGAGTAAAAACAACTATAGTCGTAAACAATAGGGGTGGACTAAAAGCCATCCCTATTTTCAATACAGCCACATACTGAGAAAAAAACATCACTTTCCAAAAAGGAACTTCAGTATGTCACCCAGTCCAAAGGTTGTCCTCCGATATGCCCTGTTGTAAAGGGATTTTCTGGGATGAGTCAGCAGACCCATCCCTTTCCTGCCATAACCAGGAATAATCGCTCTTTTGATGGCACGCTTGACCCTGCCAGTAGTCCTTGCAGAAATACTGCGCCTAAGTGATGGTGTTCTAAATCCAAACTTCATATTCTTTACCTCCTAATTTTACGCTTATATACCTTAATTTAATATATATGTAGGAATTCAGACTATGGGTAGAAAACAAACCCACAATCCAAACACTCCACCGTTCCATCTTCATACTGCAGAAGATTGGGACTGCCACATTCCGGACAAATATTCTGTTCCATAAGCTTCCTAAATTTTAACCAGCGGACAAATCAATCCGTTTTCTGCGTGTAAAATTACAAAAAAAATAGATATGACGCCATCAAAATCCCATTTTTTTAGCCAAAATCCTACAAAATATCTGTGCAGCCTATCTTCACAATACGAAAAAAGCCACCAGAAAAATCCGGTGGCCCATCATTTAACATAAAAACATCTGCCTCTACTTAATCAATACTATGTTTGCGAGAGAAGTATGGAAGACTGTCAGAAGCCTTGAATACTACCTTGTCACGAGCTGCAATGGTAATTTTTGCACCCGTAGCAGGGTTCACGCCCTGTCTTTCAGCTACATGCTTGACAGAGAAACGGCCAAAGTCTGGAATGGCAATCTCACCATCACCATCAACGATGTTATCTGCCATTACGCCCATAAGCGCATTAAAATACTTGGAAGCATCAACCTTTGTGATGCCAGCCTTCTCAGCAAATGCTGCTACAATCTGTGTTTTATTCATCTTTCATTATTTTTAAACGAGGTGCAAATTTACTAAAAACCATTGAAATGAGCAAGTATTTCAGAAAAAAAAGATTTCTACTCTCTCTGACAACCTCAAGTTTCTACTATTCATTATGTCCCCTATCAAAAAACCCATGATAGCGAAATTCCTCATCAAATCATAGGGAAAATCCACTATCCAATTAGAGATTCTCCCTTTGCCACATCACAAAATCGCCGTATCTTTGCCACCGAAATCAAGAGACAGGAAAGCCTCTTTGATTCACAAAATGAAAATATGAATAATAACCCTTTAAAGAATATGAGTTATGAAAAGAATGATTTTGACAATGATCATGGCAGCCGTGATGACAACATCTATTTCTGCCCAGAGAATCAGTAATACCACCATCGAGGCACGCTTCCTCACAGACAAAATGGTGGATAAACTCGGCTTGAACAGCTGGCAAAGAGAGAAGGCATACCAGATGAATCTCAACTATCTCAATAGTATCAACAGCTATAAGGATATCGATGCCGGAATCTGGAAGATGCGCAACCAACAGCTGAAGGACATTCTCACGGTGAACCAGTGGAACGCCTACAAGAGCACTTCCTACTTCTACCGCCCCATCAGCTGGAGAAAGGGAACTTACGTAAAGAACATCTATGCCAGATATCCAAATGCTGGACAATCCTTTGGCAACCATAGATCAAAGAAACAAGTTGCCATCACTGCTCCAGGTAGCAGTGGCCCTCAAAAAATAGATAAACAACACCAGCCCAACTATACTGCCTACAACAAAAATGACGGCAGATGGCTAAATACAAACTCAACTGAATCTCCAAAAAGAAGCTTTGGCAGCATGCGAAGATAACAGGCAAAACAACAAGCAAGACGTGAATATTATGTAGTAAGGCAGGTAAGGGCAAACTGGCTCTTACCTGCCGATTTCTTCTGCAAATACTTGTTTGAGAAGATATAACCAACTGACAGCCAGGTTAAATACGTTAAAAACTGATCTAAAACAACCAACTTCATACATTCAAATAAGCAAACTTACAAACTCGCAAACATCCAAACATTTTTGTTTTCACCCATAAAAAAATTTCAGTGGTAACCAACCACTATGCCCATTCACTAATATCTTGTAGAAAATGATGTTTTTTTTCAAACATGTCACACAAATTGGGACACCTTTGCCGTAATTTTGCAACCGAAAAAATCAAATATTATAAATATGACATTAAAAGGATTACTCATCTCGCTTTCGTTTGACGAAATTGCATCTTTTCTCATAAGGCAGTATACATACGATAATGTACTAGGAGATTTGGTGGCTAATACAATATTGAAAAGTATTAAACGTTTTCAATTAAAAAGATTCAAAATATGACTATATTAGAAAAATATATTTGGATAGTAAGAACACTCTATAACAAAGGAGATAGAGGGTTGTCGCTGAAAGAACTCAACGACAAGTGGATACATGACGAGAACATCAGCAATGGAGAGCCTTTGCCACGGCAAACCTTCGACCGGTGGAAAGGAAACATTTTGATGACATTCGGCGTGAATATAGAATGCCGGCTGAAAGGCGGTTACCAGTATTACATCTCCAATCCAGAATGTTTGAGTAAAGGCGGTCTCATACGTTGGCTATTGGATACGTATTCTACAGCAAATACCCTGTCGCAAAGCACTCTGTTGAAAGACAGAATACTTGTTGAAGAAATACCATCCAACCGTAACTACTTGACAAACATCATTGAGGCGATGAAGAACAACCATGTGGTGACGTTGGCATACAGAAGTTTTATAAATGGTACCTTACATACATTTTCCGCTGAGCCTTACTGCCTGAAGATGTTTCAGAAAAGATGGTATCTGCTGGCAAGGAATCTGGATGATAACTGTCTGCGTATCTACGGACTAGACCGTATGGAAGATATGGAGGAAAACAAAGAGCATTTCACGATGCCCAAGAATTTTGATGCAAACACCTATTTTTCCTCTTTCTATGGAATAGTAACAGACGAGACCATCCCTATGCAACGCATTGTGGTTCGGGCAAATAGGCAACATCAGCATTATCTTCGTTCCCTACCACTACATCCTACCCAGAAAGAGATATTCACCTGCAAGGACTACGCAGACTTCGAACTGACATTGCGACCTACCTATGATTTCATCATGGAATTGTTACATTTTGGAAATATGATAGAGGTATTGGAACCGCAATCACTACGTAAGACCATGAAAGGTTGGGTAAGTGACTTGTGGGAGTTATATGAAAACGACTGAAAAAAATGTAGATTATGGAAAAAATTGATATTAACAAAGAACTCAAAAACTTAGAAGGACTATCTGTCAGAGCGAAATGCTCTGCACTGGATGACCTATACTGTACGCTAAGAGAAGCCATATCAGATGTCAGTAATGCCAAAAATGAGATTTTGGAGGAATACGAGCGTTCTTGCCGAAAGAAATTCATCGATGAGATCAATTCGGCTATTAAAGCAAACTTCGGTGGCAGAATACCCTACGTGGACAATTACGGATATCAAGTTAGCTACGATGGGATTACCACGTATATCAACTTCTCATGTATAGAAGGAGAATGGTATATCTATTTTAGTGTATTGGAAGGTAGCTTGAAGCCTGTAAAAGAACTTGTCAAAAGAATGGAAGGTGATTCCGAATCCCTGGAGCTACGTGTTTCAGAAGAAAACCTTGTTTGGAAATTCTTGTACGCTTTATACTCTACAGATGACTATACCCGAAAAGAAGTTATCTTCAAGTTCGGTGCCCAGGCTAATACTGTCAGCTCAGAAAACTGGAAAACAATACCATTAGAAGCCATGGATTCAAGAACAGACTGGGTTGTTATCCTGACTGATGACGCAGAAGCATTTTTCCATGAAATCAATGCGATAGTCACAAGAATAAAACACCCTAAGACCTGTTTTGTAATAGATTTGCATCCATGTGCCAATTACAAGCATTTACAGGAACTATGGGATAATTACGTAATGACCGACAAGGAGTCTGTAGAAATACTACTTAGCTTCATACATCACCACTTGGTTAATCATTCCATGATAAGTTTTACTATACAAGATTTTAGAAAATGTAGTGTTCCCTATCCTCTTGTAAAGGCTGTATCTGCTGACATTGTGAAGGATGCTCCTATTGACCCAAATGCACAAGCCGTGTGTTATGGTCTATGCTTCGAACAAGCCTGTGAACTTGGAACTTCTTACATAAACGCCTTTGGAAAAGCTCTTGACAAAATTGGTGAAGACAAGTATGTGCCATGGTCTATACAGAACTCGTCAGACAATGTCATCGAGGCAATATTCTTTTATAAACGTAAATTTTAATTTAATACATTTTCATCATGAACAATTTAACAAAACAACTGGCTAACTTATACGAGCCAAAATGGAATGAACTGAAACAACAGTTGGATGCTAAAGGCATCAAGGTACAAGCACCTTTTATGCTGGGTGTAGCATTGGAACATAACAACCAAGGAGGTTATGTTGACGAAAGTTGGTGGACTGATGCCGACTTGAAGGTCATGGTGTTCGGGCAGGAACCTAATATATGGCCAATACCACAACTTGAGGATGGCTCACAGGTTCAATCTGACGATTTCATTGAGTTATACCAACGTTTCTATTCTGACAACTATAAGGGGCTGTATTTTCTTACAGACTCAGACAATAAGTTGGCTCAGAATAATTTCTTTAACATAGGGTTCAATGGCATTATGTCGGGTATTCATGAATTTATCAATAATAGTTATCCAAACAAACGTGTCGCTTACCTTTGGAATAATGTATCAAAATTGTCAGCTATTGGTAAAAAGCACAGTGTGTTTAAAACTGTTCATAAGTTGGAGGAAAAGTATTTCCATGTAATCCCGAAGGAAATTGAAATTCTTAAACCAGATATTCTGATATTTTTTACTGGCCCCGGGCAAAACAAATACTATAAGTACATTCAAGAGAACTTCAGCATACAAGGCGCACCACAGCAGTTAGGTCAACATGGTGTTGATTCTGTATCAAAACTTAACATAAAAGAAGTAAAACTTGCTTATAAAACATATCATCCGGCTGCATCAATCACTATCTCAGAAAAATGGCAATTCTATCATGCCATCTTGGATGACATAAAGGAACATATACAAGATATTTTTCTAAAAGACAAATAGGTAAACTTATGGGAATCGCAACATTTAATGGCATATTGCACCATATGCAGAATAGAAATGCGGATAGAAATGATGATGAAATCTTCGAAGATGAACTCCATAATACTATACGTAGGCTGAACTTTGCAGAAGAACAGGATGAAGCCAAGGCAATCCTGTCCTTCCTCCAGTCTATGGCAGAAAATCAAAAAAACTGCCTCGTGGAGTATGTTCTTTTGGATTTTGTCATGGGGAAAGGGTGCACGGAATGTTCGAAAACTGTTTGCGAAGATGCTTTTGGCAAACATCCTACGTTTGCCGACATGATGCTCCACCCTTGGTTTAAGCACCTGATGAGTCATCCTGTAGCAACAGAGCCCTACAGTCCGCTTCCTCCTATCGTACGTAATGATGCCTACTATTGGCATAGTTTCCACTTCCCTCTGTTCTACCGTCTTCAGCAAGGTAATAGCCTGGCATTGGAAGTATTGGATTATCTTGCAGCAAAAGGCGACATTCCTTCCATGGAACGTGTGTCACTTTACTACTTCGATAAATGCCAATTTTCCAAGGCGTTTCTTTTATTTAAAGCATTGCATGAGAAAATGCAGACAACCGAATGGTATGACTGGTCGATTAAACAGGAAATCACATACAAACTTGCTCATCTATATACCTATGGAGAAGGTGTGGAGCAAAATCTCGACAAAGCGGCACAATACTACAAAGAACTTGAAAATGGCTACAACTGGGGAAACAGAACCCAATACCAATTGGGAAGGATGGCTGAGAAAAGGCATAACTATCTGGAGGCGATGGATTACTATCGTAAAAATATAGATTGTAGCGAGTATGGCAAGTACAGCTTCTACAGGGGAGATAAGCCGAAAGACTTGTTTCCTCTTCGATTGGAGATTGCTTTTAGACAGATGAAGAAGAAACTCAACACCATAGTTGACTGCTTGACACTTGCAACCTGCCAAAAGTGCAACGATATGATCCTTCAGCTAAAGGTCATGATGAATGCAACTGTCATGATTGATTGGGGTGACGGAGCAGCAGAATCTAAAAAATGGAAAGTGGACGACTGGGGAGAGGTAAAGCATTCCTATCAATCGCCAGGCCACTACCCTATTACGATCAAAACAGACGAGGAAAACGTATTGACAGGAATACATATTGTTTCTCACAAGGCGATATGCTCGATTGACGTTTTAGGCAGTAAAGGGTTGACGCATCTCTTATGCCCAAATCAAAAGTTGAAACAATTGCTTTTAAGGAGGCAAGAATATCTCTCTGTGCTTGATGTGCATGGCAACAACCTGCAAAGTATCAACCTTAGAAGAAACCTGTTGCTAACCATCGTTGACTGTTCAAACAATCCGTTGCAAAAGATTGAAACTGTGAAGCATCCTCCATTCCGCTTGATGTGCATCAGAAAAACAAGGCTGAAAGCTAAAGCAAAAAGGAAATTGCAAGACATAGCCCGTTTGAATGCTGGTCGGTTGTTGAGTGAGGGCTTTGTTGACCAACAGACAGAGCCGCTTTTGCCTACGTTGCTGTTCTATATAAAAAACAGCACTTGGAAAGATGTCTTGACATGCATGCAACAGGAAAACGAAGGGCCGAAGGTAAACAACAATATGATGCTATTGCACAGCGTCTATACTTTACTTAAAGCATCTCGGCGTGTCATTCCGTGCCCATACCATAATGGTTTTATGTGGGTATCAGGAACTTGGGCCGTTATTGCGCATAAGTTTAAAGCCAAAAGAACGGGGCAAATAGTAGAATGTGAGACTTCCGAAGAAGAATTCTATTTGCATGAACGCCCTTGGAGTATGATTCTTGGAACAGCAGTAAAAGCATGGAATAATCGCCTGCCTTTCATGATGCTTCCACAACATCCTAATGCCTATTATGCAGCCATGTGTTTATATAATATGGTGAACAATGAAAAAGAAATGAAGAAACATAAAATTCCAAAGATCGTTTATGACAAAGAAACATTCTAAAATAATTTTTCTTGACTTTGATGGTGTTCTGAATACAGAATACCATCAAAGACTATTGCAGTATGAAGGAAAAGTATGGCAAGACAAACATGGTGCTTGCTTTGACCCGAAAGCCGTAAAGCAACTGCAAATCATAGTTGAGATGACACATGCAGACATCGTAATAGCATCCTCCTGGAAATATCTTGGCTTGGAGGCTATGCAGGAAATGTGGCAAGACAGACAATTGCCAGGAAGAGTAATTGATATTACTCCATCTGTTATCAGCGATAGCATGTTGCTTTCTGCAGATTTGGAGCAAACCTCACCAGCTGCACTTCATTGTAAAGGTGCAGAAATTGCCTCATGGCTTTACGACAACGACATGAAATATGCATCGTATGTCATCATTGATGATGAGTATGTGATTTTGGAATCACAACTTCCATATTTCATATTGACAAATCCCTATGATGGCCTTACTGAAGAATTGGCTATGAGAGCCATCAATATATTGAATCAACAATGAAAAATTTCAAGGAATGTTGATTTAAATAAATAGTAAGACATCTTTGCCGTACCTTTGCACACAATAAACATCATTAAAATTTCAAAGATATGGCAAATGACAAATTAAACAAAGAGTTGGTCTCTCACATGATGGACGAGGCTGCCTGGAAAGAACTCTCCAAAGACTTTCCATGGACAGAGCAGTTGCTCGAGAAGTATATGAACTATGTTTCCTGGTATGAAATTTCTGGGAACTACGATGCTGTGTGGACAAAAAGCCTAGGTGAAAAATTCAAGCATAATCTTGACTGGCATAAGTTAAGCTTAGATTGTAGTCCACTATTGTTTACTGAGGACAACATTGATACTTTCAAAGACTATTAGGATTGGAAAAATCTGTCTTAAAATTCCTGTATCCGCTTGCCCCCTGAACTTCTAATGAAGTATGCTGACAGATGGAATTGGTCAAACATCATAAATCGACATGGTAATGATGCCATCAACTTCAATGAGGAGTTTCTCGAAAAATTTGGAGAATATATTCCTGTCTCAGAGTTGGGCCGTTCGCAACTATGGTACAACATCATAGAACAGAGGAAAAAAGCACTGCAACAGGCAATACTATCTTAAATGAATCCTTTTGATAACTGCTCATACCCATAAGAACCCCTATGGACATGAGTAGTTACTCTAACTAAGCAACTAACTAAAATAGCCAAAAATAGAACAGGAAAACAAATATAAGTTCGTTTTCTATTCTAAAATTTACTATTTAACCCGTTTTTGTCCCCGTGGTCTGCTTCCACACATGGTGTTGGCAGTTGCATCAGTACTTGACTGAGCGTAAGAACGTCCAGCGCATCCTGTATCAGATATTCGTACAATATTGGCTCCGGTGATTTGTTTCTCGCTCTGAGCAACATCTTCCCTTCTCCCGTTAGCTCCAGTATCTCTTTCAGAAAGCGTTCAATCTTCTCCTGGTTTGGTATCTCATTGATTCTCCAAGTTATTTGGGGTTTTTGATCAGAAAAATAAGTCATCCCGTTCAGGCACTCGCTTATCTTCTGATTCGCTCTCTCCACATTCTCGTGTTCGTACTCCCTCTTCATGAGAGTCTGCAGCGCCTTGTTGATCAAATCCAGCGTTAATTTTTTCTCCTTCTTCTCCGATGGAAGAATCCATCCGTTCACATCGTAGTATATCATTTTCAATTCACTATAAAGTTCATCATATTTTAATATTCTCGGCCTTGCCGTAACTTTCACTAGAGGAAAGACATTCCAGTTCCTTCGACAAATTCGTAGAACAATTGTCTCCATCCCAGTTTAACTGAATCCCTCCTGAAAGATAGAGTAGTGCAGCCAAAGGAAAATCCTTACCATCCGACCATGCAGCAAAGTAACCATAGATACCATATGCATTCAACACCCGAAATCCCTCTGAGACAATAGCCTCCTTGAAATCTTCAAAAGGAACTGTCTCATGCCATTCTTCAAGAAGTTCTCCTTCATCATCCCGATGCTGTATATCCATGATGACCATATCGTCTTTGGATAATTTTAACTCCAGATGCATCTCCCCAGGCTCCTCATCCCATGTAAATTCCGTCTCTTCAATTAATCCATCAGTTTCATACCCTTCTCTTTTAGCAATCACAAAATCCAGGCAGGCTTTCATCAAGGAGTCCAATGGATTAGGCCCTGCATAACCAGCATCGCACTTGATCAGCTTGTCACCAACCAACAACTCAATGTTACAACAACCATAAATGATATATTGAACATGCACTTTAAATTGACTCATACGCTTATAACTAACTTTTAAAAACTATTTTTGTCATCATTTACCCACCAGCACTTTCCAGAAACTGATAGGCAGAAACACATTCTCCAAAAAAGCAGCATCCTTAAACATAGGAGCCATCTCTTCCGGAGTATATCCAGCGATACCGCAGCCAACAGGAGTTACCAGAAACTTCAGTTCAGGATGATTCTTGGCATATTGCGTAAATCTCTTGACGGCAAGCCTTGTACTTACCACACCCTCCATCGTGGGAATAGAGTAAGACTTTCCCTGCAGTCCCTCACCATTACCCCATTCCGCACCAAACTCATTGTAGGCCACACGAGCAGCACCCAGATGATGCATACCCATGGCATTGCTTCCAAACACGAAGATCTCGTTCTGTGCCAAACTGTAAATCACAGACGGAATGATACGAGTAGGCAATGTGCCTGTAATTCCACCTGTCATCCAATAACGCTCTTCATCAGTGTAAATGTTCTTTCTTTCCATCCTTCTAAAATATTTCGTTCATTTCAAGACCCTAAAGTCTAACTGTTCAAATACAGGATGCAAAAGTAAAAAGCCATTGTGCAATCTATCTGCACTGTCAGAAAAAAGATCGTTACCAATCGCAAAAACACAATATTTTTTGATATCACATGACTAAATCTTCAATTATTTTTCTTGATAGGGAGGAAAACCATGCTCAAGCAGGAATGCATATGTTTCAGGATCATTTCTAATAGCAGCACCACCTCTTTTGTGAAATTTCATCAAGATGCCGTAGTAAGACTTATCCTTAGGAGTAGGCAAAAAGCCACGTTCAAGAATAAACTTCTTTAGAGCTTCATTTCCCTTACATATAGGTTCGTTGTCTTCTAAACCTATCATTTTTCTCAACTCAGCTTTCATACTTTCTGATATTTCCGGACGTTTCAAGTGATTTCTAATCCAAATATAATCCAGATCACTGGCAATACCGGAACCACGCTGGATGATTCCTTCCTGTTCCACACGTTTCTTGATTTTCTCAAAACGAACCTGAACTGCCTTCAAAGGAGTATCATACATCTGTAAAATCTGCTGGAATCTATCAAGATGTGCCTGTGTCAGGCTCTTGTTTTTCTTCTTGCCCTTCAAGAATTTCTGAAACTCCTGGTAAATTCCAGCCACATATGAATCTTCCTTCAGTTTTGGCAACTTACCATCGTTCTTTTTAATAGCTTCTTCAAGGATATCAAGCCGTTCATCTAAACCTGTACGCTTAACAGGTTCCTTCGAATAACCATGTGCCACTAACCAATCCATACGATGTGGATATTTACGCAGATTCATCGGGAAACGCTGTTTTTCAATAAATCTGACAGCCTTTAAATCCTCAGAAGGATAAGGAAGGCGACCATTTTTATCATAAAATTCTGTCAAAAGTGGTAAAAAATGATCATACCAAATGTCATCCTTCAGTTCTGCTACATCATCAAATTTAGAGATTTCCTCATAAAACTCACGAAAATCTCTACATTCGTCAATTACCTGAAAAGGAAATGGTTCCAATTCATTCTTTGAAGAACTTCCATTATTGCCATTACTACCTCCACCGAAACTGTAAGTTTTGTTGTAATCGAGCAACATGGTATCCATATTGTTTACCAAATCCAGAACAACAGGACGCTTCAAAATGTTCTCAGCCGTAAGACAACGGCCAATTTGTTGCTCAATGATAAGACGGGATATGGTTGAACGTAGCATGATAATTCCATCCACGTGTGGCACATGAATTCCTTCATTAAGCATATTTACAGAAATGGCAACCTTTAATCCGTCATAATTGTCCAATTCAAAATCCTCCATCTCTTTGGAGAGGTATTTCTCCTGGTAATCAATCCGATAGAAACGGATATGATTGAAACCTGCAGAAGACAACCATTCCCCAAGAAGTTTTCTGGCTTTAGCCGCTTTGGCAACCTTAGAGCAAAAGACAATAATTCGCTTGACATCTGAGCTGAAATATTTTTTGATGATAGGAGGTACTCCATGTGACTCAGACCAACTGCGGGAAATCCCTGCAAGGCGATGCAAATAGGTCTTCTTCTCGCCATCTTCCATATACTTGGAAGTTCTGATAGCCCCTTTTGCCTTCTCTATTGTTTCCTCAGCAGAATATAATGAAGAAACATATATGGGAGTAGGAAGAATCTTCAAATTCAAAGCACGACCAAGACTCAAATGACTGATGATGTTACCATCAAACAGTTCTTCTGCCATATCCCGTTCATGATCCAGATATCTGATATGGGTGGCACTCGTACCTAAAATCTTGGCCAAAGGATTTGATGCAATTATCCTTTTAACACCATTTCCCCATTCCGGCGCACCAGCACGATGAAACTCATCAAGGACTATCAGATCATACTCCGTGGATGTATCTTCATCATATATAGTGCTTGCATATGTACGGAATTCCACAGCATCATTGCACACCTTTTGGGTCTCATTCAATACAAAATTATTGGGTGCCATGACCAGTACCTTTGAGAAATGAGAAGCTATAGCTGCTATACAGTAGCTCTTGCCTGTACCAGTAGCATGCACAATGGCTGCACGCTGGTGATTCTCAAAATGATCCATCACCTTTTCATAAGCTTTTCTGTTGTGAGGAAGCAAATGAAGTTCCTTCTGTTCGGTTGTTATTGACATTTTCTGTTTTTAAGTTTGTTCAATCAAATTATGGACTGCTGCTTAAATCAAGTGACACTAAGCAAGGTTCACTCCAAACTGTCAAGAACGGAACGAAGGATGCAGGGTATTACAGGATGTTTGTAACCTTCCTAATCGTTATACTAGGGTACAAAAGTAATTAAAAATAATGGAACTGCCAAGAAAACTTGTAAAAAAACGAAAAAAAAAATCTTGCTATGCACAATTACTAAATCTTAATATTGTATATTTTTAATGTGAAAAGAGAATCCATTCATCAAGATAATTTGTATGAAAATCTTTTCAAACAGTAAAAGTGCATCTGCCTACAGATTCCAATTCTAAAGTATCCCACCAAAGCATAGGGCGTAATACTTTTAGCCTTTACATCCAACAAAAATGGAAAAAGAATGCAGAATGGAAATAGCTGACAGGAAAGTTTTCACTATCCTGCCAGCCCTTTAAAAGAGAAACACCAGAAATACTACATTTCACTCCAATGCTTTGAGAACGTCGTTTCACTCAGGTTGTCCAAATACTCTTGCAAGAACTTGAATGGGAAAGGATAAGTCATCAGCTCATTCCATTGGCCAAAGCCCATAGCCAGCATATTCTTCAACTCCTGAATATCATCCCAAACCCGTTCAGGATGCCCTTTCTTTAAAATGATAATACGTCTAACATGGGGAACCCTATCTATTTTGAAGCCGGCACCTGTATTGAAATTATCGGAATTATAACCAGATATGTAAGAATAGGACTCAGATTTCTCACCATCAAGACCTTCTTCCTTCCATAAATGAAATCCCATCAGACCGCGCAAGAATTGATGGTTCGTACCCGCCCCCTTTCTCTTAAATACGCAAATTGTTTTGTAATCTGGATCAGTTCCTTCTATAATCTTGCCATAGGTATCATCTATCTGCCTTGCATCCAAGATAGGAATCTCTTCTGTATCAATGATCAGATAGGCATTGCCATCCTTCGCCATCACATGATAATCATGATTACTTTTCATTTTGAGAAGAACAGACAAACCCATTATAGAAGCTACAAAGGTGTCATAATCCTCTCCCAATTCATCATCAAAGCCATAAGGATTAAGTACCATAGCTTTCCCCTCACACAACTTCAAGGATGCTCCATATACGACCTCCTTTTTTTGTTTAAAAAGCCAGAATTTCCAATCCCCTGCGATGGCTGCCATTTCTGATGGCATACAGCCCTTGACAATGCTATCCTTGACCAGCAGTTCCATCAAGATTCTCTTAGCCTTAGCCTCTGGCACATCATCCTCCTTGCCTCCACCATGATGAATCATGTGCTGGAAGGCAATACCACTCTCATACATACGCTTCACAGACTGCGAATAATGAGTTTCATCACCTATCTCCTCACATAACTTTAACAGCATATCCACCTTGCCACCACGCTTGACAACACTCACAACGTTCCCTATGGCTCCAATCACACTCGCCTTGAATTGATCAACCTGCTTTTTTGAATCATCCGTGCCAAAAGGATCCTCCACAAGAATGGTCTTTCCCTGGAAATATTCTTTCAACAGCTTTTCAACATCCTCCTTCGGGTGACTCTCAAAGTAATCCAAAACCTGATGGTCGGAAAAATCAACTGTCAGCATACCATCAAAGAGCTTATTGACATTCTCAATAACCTGGCAGATGACAAACAAACGGCTGTGATTGTACGTATCCTTGTTCCAAGGCCAATAAGGTACAGTGTTGTGAGAAGAAGAGAAACGCTTCTTCTTGATGTAAACCTGGTCTAAACGATAATCACCTTCATTCAGCTTTTTGAGTATAACCGGCTTCAGATATTCTCCAAGCCATAACTCACCATCCATCTCCTTCCCCACCTGAAAAACACAGTTACTATACGCCTGTAACTGCTTGAAATCCTTAGGATGTGAAAACGAGGTAGTTCTGGCTGCCAGATTCATATACTTATTCACCTCCAACTTCAAGCAAACCAGTTCCTTATTTTTTTTGGATACCCCAAAGTTCTGGTCATCACAAACCAGCAACATGCCATTGTTGTACATCATGCCACCCTTGCCTTTCTTTCCGAGGGCATTGATGGCAAGCGATACGATAATGCGCTGCTGCAGGAATTCATCATAACCATGCAGATCATCTGACTTGCAAACCACATCCTTCTGAGCTATTAGACTTTCCATCACCTGCTTCTCATCGCCCTTCTCCACCAGCACGAAAAATCGCGTATAGCCGTCTCTGCTGCTAAAAGGTTCATACTTTGCATATATGCCCACTACCGACAAAGATGGAGTATCAGAGAGCTGTTCGTAAGAAAGATTCTTGCGCTCACGATCTCTCGTTTCCATCCTGTAAGATACAATGCCATACTTGGCAAAGAATGCCTCTCTGTTCCATGACACCATAAGCCTGTTGGTTGTCACTGGCAACTTCAATATCTCTTCTTTTGAAATATGCTCTATCTTTTTAGCCATATCACTTCTTTTTAAATAATTAACTTTCAATCAAACTTTTAATTTTCAACATAGCATCTCCCCGGACATGCCCATCTTCATCTATCAACCCACAAATCTCATACCTGTCCATCGACTCTGATGGCATCTTGAGCATGTTGATGGTATAAAGTGGACACCCCAGACGATTCTCCTTTTCCTGACGCTTCTCTAAAGTAGGCATATCCCCTTCTCTATCCAAATGCTCAATGGAAGGATTCATATTCTTCACATCAAATGCCACCTTATAGGAACCATCCGGATTCAGAACCACAAAATCGGCCAACTCATAATCCCGGTCCTCCAGATGCGCAAACTGCGCCTCTCTGCAATCCGTATAGCGAAGAACAAGTGCCTTGAAAGCTTCCTCACCAATTTCTCCGGCATAATCAGCCATCAATATATCCGGATGCAGGATAAGACCATCTGAACTCCAGCCTGTAGCATATCCATTCCTTTCAAAATGCTCATGGATAACCTTATTTTTCATCAATACATCCAATCTTACAGATGAAGGAGATACTGGATGCTGGCAGAAAGATCCATCCTCATCTCTTTCCCAATTGCCATAACACTTTCTCAGGAAAGGAACCATCATGGCCTGTTCATCAAGATCCTGCAAGGAAGCCACCACAGGATTACGGATAATGGCCTGCTTGTAATACTGATTCATGATTTGAGCCCTCTTGACGTAATAAGGAATCGACGAATCTTCACTCCCATCCTCTAAATTCTCATATTCCACCTCATAAGGATGTGGAGTGAAGAGTAAAGCCTTCTCCCTCATCTTACGCAATTTGCATTGAGCTGCCCGGGAATCATTATGGAGTTTGACCTCTTCAGCAGAAGCATGACTATCACCGCCGATCTCAGTATGCCCCTGAATATAACTACTCAAAGCCTTGAATTCCTTGGTGTGTGATTTGTCTCCCAAATCACCTATAAAGAATTCCGTCATCCCCTCATCATATAGAATGTAGGTAGACAGCGGCTTGTTTTTAGTTCTGCATATTCTTCCCACAGCCTGCTCGACCATCGTCTGGGCCCAGGCTGCCTTGTCCATGGCCACAGCATCCTCCTTGAAACGGATACACTTCTTGGAAATCGCCTCTTCCAGCCAGTGCCCCACCTGATTGGGAGTCAGCCAACTTCTCTCGTTGAGCATCATGAGCGACATCATAATCCGGTAGAGACCAGCATCAAAAGCCTGCTCCTGGCTATCATCATTGAAGGAGAGATAAGAGGTGGGACTCTGGAGATATACGGCATCCCAGTCCTTCTTCAGTTCATGTTCATCCTCCTCCCAGTTGTCACCCCTCTCATAATCAACACCTTCCGGTATCTTATACTGCAGATTGGCACCCGCCTTGAAACTACCGTAGGCCGTCACCAGCATCATCTTGGAAAAGCTGCCATCACTCAATCTCTTCAAAACCTTGTCTTCCACTTCCTTTAAACTGTTGGACATGAACAGATGCTCATTCTGCCAATCAGGTAAACCACTCTCAAAGACATCCTCCACATGATCCTCGTTTTTCATCTTCTGCTTGTAGGATCCGTCAATCAGACAAGCGATAACGTTCATCTGCTTCTGGTAGGTGTGAGCAGCTCTATTCTGGAAAAAGAGCATACTGTGAATATCATCATGCGCGTAGAACCAGTGATAAGCCTCAATGAACTGAAAGATGCGATAGAACACAAAACCAACTTCATCTGTTTTTGAAGCATGACGGAAGATTTCCCTTCTGGAAAGCCTGAACCACCGGTCCACCAATCCTTCTTCAACTGCGTCTTCACAGAACATCTGCTTATATTTCTCAGGCAAGGACATATGTTCCTTGCGGCAATCCTTGAATATATAATGCTCCAGAGGCACTACCTCTACCTGATGACGGCTAGGATACGTAGCTTCAACAAGCTCCTCAAACTTCCTGCTATCCTCTCTGTCCAAAAGATGAACTTTCCTGCCCAAAGCCGACATCAGATACTCTATATCAAAGTTACTGATCACAGATTCGCTTGAAGCCGTAGCAGAACAGAGTACCACAGCCACCTTGTCAGAAGCCACCAAATCATACAGTATTTTCTCAGGCGTGGAGCTAATCTCCCTGCAAGAGAGCCTTACCCGGTGAAGACCGTCTCTTTCATCAAGTTCCTCCTGATATAACCGGCAACCATGCATATAGAAGGAATCGTCCTGCACCTTGTACTTCTTGCCATCCATCTTGACGGTCAGATTCTTTCGGTTGGTGTAGTAATCCAGAAGTTGCTGCTCAAAGAACTTCTCTGAAACCACCTCAAAACGAGCCAGGAGCGAATGGATTTCACCTTCCACCGTAGGCCATCCCAAGTATTGTTCCCTGTCATCGGTCTCATTCCTGAAAGCATCCTGCCTCTTCTGGAAAGCCTCCCTGACGCAACCGCTCAGGAACTTCTTCACCGCCACAGTATTGCTTTCCGAGAGCTTGAGGAACTTATCCAAGGAAATCACCATGTCATACTTCCCAGACAGTTCTTCCTCATTCTCAGCATGAGCCAATATGAAATTCTTCTCACCAGCCCGATAGCAAATGAAGGACCGAGCGTGTTCCTCTCCACCACAAATCTCCAACTTAAAGGTAGGACCGGCAAAGAACACACCACGTCGAAAACTGCTGTAATCCTCTGTATCTGCCAGGAAGATGTTCTTGTAAGGAAGTATATCCCCTATTTTCCGCTCCCAATTATCCTGGCAAATTGTCTGAGCCTTCTCCAAACTTTCCTTCAAAAGAGTCCCATCATATCTCTCTGTAAGGGTATCCTTGGCCGACAATAAGCCCAAATACTGCAAATAGCCGTGATATCCCTTGCCATATTTGTTGAAGCCTGCAGACTTTCTGCAAGCCTGACCAATGATGACATCACGCATGGCTACTGCTGCCTGATCAGACTCATCAAACAGGATTAAGGTCTTCTTGTCACAGAAATCCCTGATACAGACACTTTCCGACAAAATAGGATCAATACCAAGCATCGCCTTATGAACGGTCATCAGAAATACCTTCCTGCTGGCGTAGTTAACCTGCGGATAGACTCTCTCCAATGAAGGAAAACGACTCAGTATAGTCTTCACACCCACTTTCTTCACTTCTCCAGTAATAAGCAAATGCTTCTTGTAGTTGGCAAAGAAATCCCTGACGGCATATCTCAGCCGGCTCTCTTCTGCCTGTATCTGCTCTAGCAGAGAAGCATTCTCAGAATCATCTTGTAGTATGGCCAGCAAAGCATTCATACACTTAGCCAACTTCTCAACCTGCGCCAATCTGTTTTCCAACACAGCTACAGAAACCTTCTTCTTCCGCTGCTGCTCTATCTGATATCCCATTTCGTCCAGCAATTCCTGAAAACTTCCGGACCTTACTGCCTTCAAGATAACCTCCGTGTTGTTCTCTATTACAAGCTTCTCACTCAGCTTAAGACAACCAGACTGATCGATAAACTTCTCAATCTCGCGATTCATACCCTCTATGAGCTTGTTCTGAACACACAGAATGATGATGCGCTCAAAATGCTTGGGATAATATTCACAGGTGAGTTTACCAATGGTATATGACTTGCCACCACCCGATGCCAAGTCACAGATGTAAAGCCCAGGATGAACATACTGCTTGAATATCTTCTCCACATGGGCACTCAGTTCTTGCTTTTTATCTTTCATACAAAATATTTTTAAATCGTCCACAAAATTACGAGCTTTCTGTGCGGTGTATCTGCACAGAAAAAAAACACACACAAAAAAAGAAACAACACATATAAAACACCCACAAGTCTCTAGATTGTGGGTAGTACTAAGAAAAATACATGATCAAATAGCCATATCCCCAAAAGGCCCTAAGAAAATGTTCAGTTACATGGTTGCAGTTGCTGTAGGTTTTATCTTCCTTATTACCAGGAAGATAGATGAAGTTTCTGCCGCAACCAAGCTTCAAAAGGATTTTTGCCATTCTATAAGAATTGGTTGCGCTAGAGTTACGCTTTAACCCTTTCATTTTCAGAACCTTTCATTAAACCGCAACCGCAACCTTAAACCCCATAGATATGATAGTAATGACAATAGTTTAAAAGGAAGAATATGCTGCTTGGAGATCTCTTCCCATGGGCCTTAATTCATTTTTGAATCAATCATAATCACAATCGTTGTATTTAAAATCGCAAAAAAAAGAAATGCCCCGTATCAAACAAGCCATTTCTTTCCAGTTAGATGCCTCCCCAAAAAGCAGCACCCAGCAGCTACAGACAGCCAAGCAGCTATCTGTTCTTCAAACAAACTTTCCTGAGAATCTTCGTTTTCCTCTTGATCTGATGATTCCTGTCGATGAGAAAAGAACTCTCGCAAGCCTCAATGAGCTTCAAAAACCTGCTGTAGCCATAGGATTTAGCCTTGAAGTCAGGTCTTCTTACATGAAGCCTGCTAGCTACACACCCAAGCTCTGCCCAACCATCATTCTCAGCAACCTCCTTCACCACCTGCCTTAACAAAGCGAGCAGCTTCTTGCTGATACCGGCAGGATATTGGTCTGTATCCATACTCAAAGGCTCAGGCTTCAGGGAACCACCAGAAAGCTCCGTTACTTTCATGCTGTCCTCCTTACTATCCTCCATACCTTCCGCAACAATCTTACCCTCTCCATCCAAGAAAGAGAAAGAATCAGAGGAAGCTGTGGAAGAGACCACAAAACTGGCAGCCACAGAACTCACGCTATACGAGGTATCGGAAAACGATGGAACAAAAGGAGCCTGAGAAGATACCTTCTCCAAAAAATCGGAGCTTCCAGAAACCGTAGAAGAAGCATCCCCTCTCTCCTCAAAGAAAATATAATCATTGCAGGCCAAGACAAAACTCTCAAGAGCCTTCTTTTCTCCCATGCCAATCACTATTTTTCCGGATTCCCTGATGCGCATGACGAGCCTTGTGAAATCACTGTCACTTGATACGATGTAAAACACATCAATATCGTTCTGATACAGCAAATCCATCGCATCAATCACTAAGGCAAAATCCGTAGAGTTCTTGCCAGAGGTAAAAGAGTACTGTTGAATAGGAAGGAAGGCATGCTTTTGAAGCACAGCCTTCCATGCGGAAAGATTGGGCTTAGTCCAATCTGCGTATATACGCTTGACTGTAACCAAGCCACCCAGGTTGTTCTTAACAGCTGCCATCACCTGGTCAATGCGATGGTGAGAGACATTCTCAGCATCCACCAATAATGCAATCTTACGTTCTTGAACCATAACTTATAGTTTTTAATTCGTCTATCCACCTCTTGCCAGACTTCACATTGAACAAGATGGCCAATCATATGCCAACCGCTAAATCGAGTAGGAGGAAAACGAAGCAGTTTTCTTCCTACTTTCG